>LUMC01000020.1_pt1 | contig 51865 bp, 68 predicted proteins | sample 729671 | NCBI WGS metagenome assembly LUMC01 (sample SAMN03860273, study PRJNA289734) | marine metagenome | biome: seawater column; feature: ocean; material: water; isolation source: Red Sea water column Station 91 - depth 10m | place: Saudi Arabia: Red Sea | collected 2011-10-15 | depth 10 m | reverse complement strand
GTTTTAGAGCAATCCTGGAAAATTTTGGAGTATCAACACCAAGATCAGAACTAACAAAACAAGTTATCGACATCACAAGACCTAACTTGACTTTTGACAAAGTAACACTAGATGTTTACAACTCAAAAGTTTATGTTGCAGGTAAACACACTTGGGATCCAATCACAATTACATTAAGAGATGATGTGAACAACTCAGTAACAAAACTGGTTGGTGAACAGATACAGAAACAGTTTGACTTCTTTGAACAAGCATCAGCGGCATCAGGTATTGATTACAAATTCACAGCAAGAATCGAAATGCTTGATGGTGGTAACGGTGCAAGTTCTCCAAACGTACTAGAAACTTGGGAATTATACGGTGCATATGTTGAGAATGTAAACTACAACACACTGGCATATAACGTATCAGAGCCAGCAACTATTACGATGTCTATGCAATACGACAATGCAATACAGACACCACAAGGTACAGGAATCGGAACAACAGTAGCTAGAACGATCGGTACACTTTCAACTGGTGGTGGACAGTAATATACAAGATTAAGTTAGCAATTATAACAGGAAAAGCGTCTTTATAGACGCTTTTTTTGTGACTATAAATAACAGTATGCCAAAGATTAATGACTTTTTAAAAGGTTTTCAAGACGGTCTTCCAGGACTAAAAGACTACAGACACGCATCTAGGTTGTACCTAGATGATAATTTTAAACTGGCACCAAAACAAAAATTCCTGTTTCACGTGGTGTTCAACCTTGACGAAGATCTTTTCCTTGAAAAATTTGGTCCTAATGAAAGAATCGAATTGAACATGTTGGTGAAAGCATGTGAGCTACCCAAATACGGAATGAACGTAGAAGAAAGAATACAGTACAACAAGAAAGTATATCCAGCTACGAGGATACAGTACGAACCTGTAACTATAACATTCCACGATGACCATGCAGATACGGTAAACGCATTTTGGAAGAAATACTACGAGTACCATATAGCAGATCCTGTTTCACTGGGGAGCGCCAATCTATCAATAGATGACTTAAAGGACAACCTTTATGATCCCATAGATGCTACCAGGACAAATAAATTTGGAATGGACACTCCAGTACAGCGTAAAAAGCCTTACATTAAGGGCATTGAAATTTTTGTATTGCACAAAAAAAGATTCACGTCAATGACGCTAGTTAATCCTGTCATTGGTTCATTCTCACATGATAATTTGGACCATGCCGACGGAACAGGAGTGCTTTCAAATGTAATGCAGATTTTTTATGAAACTGTAATTTACAAAGCAGGAGTAATCAGCAAAGGCACAATTAATAGTTTTGCAAATATACACTATGACAAAGAGCCATCGCCTTTGTCTGTGCTAGGCAGAGGCACCAATTCGATTTTTGGCCCTGGAGGTATTGTTGACGGAGTCGGTTCCGTAATAGGTAACCTAAGAACAGGAAACATATTGGGTGCTATATTAAGTGCTTCTAACACATACAACAATGCTAAAAAAATTAAGAAGTCAAATGTTAAACAGGAACTTAAAGGATTGGCAAAAAAAGGAATACAGGAAATAGGAAAACAAGCAGGAACTATTTCATCTCCTGTGGCTAGATTTAACATAGGAGCCGCGGCGGCCGCCGCAACTATCGTGGCGAAGGCCAGAGGAAGTGATAACAAGACAAATGATCAACAGGTCCTATCAAATCCTGTGCAAGACACAGTAAACTTCTTATCTGCTAATGAAGCATACAACCTGGTGGCCAACGACAGCGGAATACGAGATGAAATAGCGGCTGGTATATATTACAAAGACATTGGTTCAAGGACCGGTCTTACCGTTGCGGAATCAGACGTGGCATACGCTGGAGCATCGGACAGAGTAAAAACAGTGTACAACAATAAGGCCCAGACAGACATCCGTAAACTTGTGACGGAAGGATATATAAAAATATCAAGAGCCACACAAGACGTTGAAATAGCAACAGAGAAGGCAACATTGTAATGACAGAAATATATTCTAACCTACCACCAAAAGAAAAAGATCAATTGGAGAAGACCATTGAAAAACTTACGACCACAGACTACGAAACAGGATATCAATTTGCCGCTGGTGACTATGATGCCGCAATAGGATTTTTTGTAAAGAGAGGTTTTGCAAGAGCATCAGCTGAGTCAACGGCATACGTTATATTGGCACAGGCAAAAATTGACAACGTCAATCCGCAGGAAGTGCTTGACAAACTAGGTCATGCAACAGAAATACAGTTATCCGAAATAATAACAATAATACTAAATGCCAACAGATACAAGTCAAGTAGATTGGGTGTAAGACAAACATTAACAACCACGGAAACTGTGTCTAGAAACATCTTAGACTAATGCTACCCAGATTCGCTAGAGGTAAGTTCTATCCAAAAAATGCTGAAAAGTATGTTGGACTAAAAACTCCAACTTACAGATCAAGTTGGGAACATGCATTCATGAGGTTGTGCGACGAACATCCTAATGTATACAAATGGGCAAGTGAAAGTATAAAGATACCTTACAGGCATCCATTCACTGGCAAGTACACTGTTTACGTGCCTGACTTTTTTGTTGTATACAATGACAAGAACAGCAAGAAACACGCAGAGATGATCGAAGTAAAACCTGCGTCACAGACAACAATGGAGATGGCTGGTAAAAGTATGGCCAAGAAAAAACAGGTTGTGATAAACATGGCCAAGTGGGAGGCCGCAAACGCTTACGCCAAACAAAATAAATTAAGATTTAGGGTAGTATCAGAAGAACAATTATTTCATAACGGTAAGCGTAAGTAAATAACACACAATGACAAAAAAATTAGAAGATATTCTTAATTTACCAAATGTAAAAGAAGCATTCAAAGAAGTAGATAAAAAAGAACAAGCCAAAGCTAATAAAGATCAAACAAAAAAAGTCATGAAAAACGTTGATCCTCAGACACGAAAAAATTTAGAAAAAAGTTATGCAGAATTTGATAAGGTAGCCTCAGCACTGCCACAAGTCAAAGGATTGGGTTAACTCTCAGATTTGGAACTTGATAAACTTGCAATAGAAGCAGAAGAAAGTTACAAAAATTTAATGGACTTAGGCATGAACGTTGACTCACGTTATTCAGGACGTATATTTGAGGTAGCCGGAAATTTTCTCAGAAATGCCATAGATGCAAAAGCGGGTAAAATTGATAAGAAGCTAAAAATGGTGGAATTACAACTTAAAAAGCAGAAGATTGACCAAGGCAATAAGGACGGTCCTGCAATAGAAGAAAGCGACGGATTCGTCATATCAGACCGTAACGAATTAATGAAGAAACTACTGAAAAAAGACTAAATATTGCATATGAGCACATTTACACAGTATCTTACAGAAGCGGCCAAGTCATATGATTACAAAGTTAAGGTAGCAGGAGCGTTACCAGAAGGTTTCGCATCACGTATGGAGACTGCTTTACAAAAATTTGAGTTGGCTAAAATGTCAGCTGGTAAAAAAACACCAATACAGAGTGTGCCTCTAGATTTTCCTGCCCTAAGCAACGAAGAAGTAACAATTTTTGATGTAACAACAAACTATCCATGCTCAGTCAATGCTCTTAAAGAGTACCTAGCAGACTACATGAACGTTAACGCGGCCATGATAGTAGTGAGAAAACCAGGTGAACCAACAGAAGAATATCAAGATCAAATGGAGAAAGCTGGAAAGTCAGAATACGTTAACAAACTAATGGACATCGAAATGTCAGATTCTCCAAAAGTCAACAAAGATGAATTGACAGGCGACAAATACAACATGAGTCTTTTAAAAGAATTGATGAAAACTAGAAAAGACGTTGAAGCAGAGATAGAAAAAGGTGCCGACCATGACAAGCAAAATATAATGCCAAACGAAGATGACAAGACAGCAAAATCACCAATCAACACAGGACCTGGACCAGTAAAAGGCAATCCAGTTCCAACACATCCTTTTCAAGGATTTAAAGCATAAGGAACAAGTTATGGAAATGATCGACGTATTAAAAAAATTACAAGAAATTGCAGAGACTAAACCTGAATTAGTCAAAGACGCAGTGGACAATGTACAGAGAACAAATCCAAAAGTAGATGAAGGTGCAATGAAAGACTACTTACATAGCGAAGCAGAAAAACTTTCAAGAGAAGAATTTTTAAAGAAACATGGTGAAAGTCTAAGAGGATTTTACAATGCAATCATGGGGTCTGTCTTAAAACTAGCAGGTGTGCAACAAGTAACACCAGACATGATGGGTATGGACAAACCAGAAATGGATCCAGGTGATATGAATAAGAAAATGGACGTGCCAAGCGACGATGCAATGGGCAGTATGCAGATGGCTAAGATGAGAGACATGATGACCAAGCCCGATGAAGAGAAGGCAGAAGAAACATTTGCAAATTCCATGGGTGATGAAAAAGAAGAACCAAAATATCAAGACACAGACACACTGGTAAATGTACATTCAGGCGGCCTAGGTGCTCAAAGGAAGCAGTACAGAAAAGATTATCCAGGTGACAACCCAATGGCTGTGAAAGAAGACACAATTACAGAAGAAGATCTAGCAAACAGTTTAAGAACACAGTACGAAGATTTCAAAGCACAGTACCAAGAAGCGGCTAAACCTGATTTCTTAGACATGGACAAAGACGGCAACAAGACAGAGCCAATGAAGAAAGCCGTCAAAGACAAAGAAGAGAAAGAGAAGAAGTAATACTTTTCCTGACCACATCACAGCGTTAAATACTACACTATGGCGTATGTATCATTAGACAGCGATCAAATAAAGAAAGCACATAAGAAACACAAATACACTAAAGAGCAAGTGGAACAACTTGAGAAGTGTATGGAACCAAGCACCGGTCCACTTTTCTTCATGAAACAGTTCATGAAGATTCAACATCCTACTAAAGGTGAGATGAAATTCAAGCCTTACCCATATCAGGAAAGGCTAGTAGAAGCATACAACAATCATAGATTTTCGATATCGATGTTACCGAGGCAAACAGGAAAAACCACATGTGCATCAGGATATCTAATATGGTATGCCATGTTCAAACCGGATTCACAGATACTAATAGCCGCACACAAATACGCAGGAGCATCGGACATCATGTCAAGGGTGCGTTACGCCTATGAGATGTTACCTAGTTGGATCAAAGCAGGTGTAACACAGTACAACAGAAACTCAATAGAATTTGACAATGGCTCAAAGATAATGGCGACCACAACGACTGAAAACACAGGTAGGGGTATGTCACTCACACTAATATATTGTGATGAGTTTGCATTCGTTCAACCACCAGAGAAGGCCAAAGAGTTTTGGACTTCGCTATCTCCAACACTGAGTACAGGTGGTAAGTGCTTGATCACATCCACACCGAACAGTGACGAAGACCAATTCGCAATGATATGGAAAGAAGCTAATAAAAGATTTGACGAATACGGTAATGACAAAATAATAGGAACAAACGGTTTCTATGCCATGAAGGCGCATTGGACTGAACACCCAGACAGAGATGAGGCATGGGCAGAAGCAGAAAGATCTAGGATTGGTGAAGAGAGATTCAGAAGGGAACACGAGTGTGAATTCTTAATATTTGACGAGACACTAATCAACAGTATTAATTTAGCAGACATGGAAGGCGTCCCACCAGTAGAGGTGACAGGACAAGTTCGTTGGTTCAAGAGGCCAACACCCGGTAACACGTACCTAACAAGTTTAGATCCTGCTATGGGAACAGGTGGTGACTATGCCGCGATACAGGTATTCGAACTTCCTAGCTTTGAGCAGGTGGCAGAATGGCATCACAACACAACACCCATGAATCAGCAAGTTAGAATTTTACAACAGATTAACAAACACATACACGATGCAATAATGGAAAAAGATACAACAGCGTCGCCTCAAATATTCTATTCGATGGAAAACAACACAATAGGAGAGGCCGCACTGCTGAGAGTTATGGACATAGGTGAAGAGAATATTCAAGGAATGTTCCTCTCTGAACCAATAAGAAAAGGCCACAGACGTAAGTTTAGAAGAGGCTTCAACACCACTGCCAAGCACAAAATAGACGCCTGTACAAAATTCAAAGAATTAGTTGAAAATGGAAAAATGAAAATCAATTCTCAACTGCTTATATCTGAGCTTAAAGACTTTGTTGCGTCAGGAATGAGCTACAAGGCGAAGGCTGGACAACACGACGATCTAGTAAGTGCTTGTTTGTTAATGACCCGTATGATGAAAGTGTTGGCTGATTTTGACCCTAAAATATTCGAGAAGTGGACAGACAGGACTTCAGAGCTTAAACCAATGCCTGTGTTTGGCTCTTTCTATGGGTAGGTGCCAACTAAATAACGTTATATGAACCAAAAAAACTCGCAAGACCTATTCAACAAGATTAGATCACAGTTCTCAAACATCAGACTAGGTGATGCAGATGGTGCCGCAACAGCAGATCCGCAAGATGCTGTGTTTTTTGAGTTTGAATTCAGAGAAGATGCAGACACTTTTGGCTCTGTAAGCATAAGTTTAGCGGACGGCGAGAACATGAAAGTTTTCTACAACAGGGATCTTGTGGAAAAAATTGATGAGGACAGCAGGGACGAATGGTATGCATTCCTCAAAGAGTTGAAGGACTTTGCAGTTGAACATCAACTGAGATTTGACGTGAGAGACATCACTAAATCGAACCTAACGAAGCAGGATTATCAAAATCTTGCAGATACGAACAAAACGGTAAATACTGACGAGATGTCGGAAGAACTAAAAAGAATTACAAAATTAGCTGGTATTGAAGTTAAAGAAAGTTTAACAGGAACAGCAAAAAGATCATACGAAAATTTAGATAAAACAAGATTAATAATCAGACACTCAGGCAAAGTTGATGAAACTGTGCCGGGTGCTAGATCAAGACAGATACAATCCTTATACATCGAAAACGAAGACGGTGAAAGATTCAAGTATCCAATCACACACCTAGCAGGTGCGAGAGCTATGCAGAGGCACGTGGCAAATGGTGGCAGACCACATGACGAATTCGGCGAACACATTGTAAAAACATCAGAAGACATCGCTAAACTTAATTCATTCTCGAGATACGTTTCAAACAAGGACCAGTTGAATGACAACGCAGGTGACATCATAGAGCAAACTAAATTGAAACTGGAAAATTTAAGAGAATACATGAGAAATCTTTCAAAACAGAAACACTACGAAGCACACTGCAAATCCTTTAGGAAAGCAGAAGACCAAATACTTGACGATGAGACAGTTGCAAAATTAAGAGAGAAGTTTACTATGAAAAATCTAGACAACAGAGTTGAAGACGCACTACCACTTATCAATAGAATAATGAGTGAACTAGAAGCACCTAAAGAAGAAGTTGTTCAAGAAAAAGACAAACCTTTTGCTAGTCCTCTGACACATGACGAACGTATTTCACCAAAAATTAAAAGCCAAGGCATGAGAGATTTTTTAGATGTAATCATAGACAAATACGAGCCAGATGCATATAAACAGGAGGAAGATTCTGCAAAAATATTATACAATTATAACGACCAAACCGGTAACAAATTAAGTAGAGAGCAAATAGATAAATTGACTAATTTGATAGGTGACGGGGGAATTGGTGATGACGAAGACTGGGAAAAGAAATTAATAAAAGCAGGTGTTGACTTAGAAAAATTAGGACAAGTGGCCAAGCAGTATCAAAATAATCCATATGAATCAGAGGAAGGTGACCGTATTAAAAAAGCGATGAAAGACATGGTACCAAGCACCGTCACAGGCTATTATGAGATCACAGAATTCTGGAAAGAACATACACAGGGAATGGGCAAGACTGATGACGAAGTGATGCATGAGATTTATGAGTGGACTTGGGACGAAATGGGAGTCAGTGACACTAAGGAGAGAGATGAAGTGGCAAAACGTACATCAGTAATAGTTGATGACGTAATAAAGAACAACAAAGACGACATGACGTTCGATGACATGATAGATCAACTGAAAGGCAAAAAAGAAGATCAAGTGAACGAACTAGACGACACAGAAGGACCAAAAATCAAAGACACACAACCAACTGTTATAGGAAAAGATGTTGAACCTATCAAAGCAGATCCTGAGCCACAAGTAGATCATGGCGCAGTGGTGCAAAGTTTCTTAACTGATCCTGAAGCTAAACTAGTTTTACGGAAAGATCCATCCGCAGACAAGATGTTGAAAGCAACGAAATTCAAAGACAAAAGCACAATGCTTGGTGCAATACTTTCAGACATAGCATCAAGAATGCTAACAAAGACAGGTGAAGAAGACAGGGTGGCTAATTTTGCAAGTAGGGTAGCAGATGGCATAGACCAAGAAGGATCCACATCATTCAAACCTGGACCTGACTACAACAAGAACAAAAAAATCGCAGTGCAGTTGGCCAAGAGATACATCGATGATTACAAGAAAATGCAATCTGATCCGGAATATGGAAAAGAAGTAAGGATGGATCCAGCAGAATTCAATCCCAAGAAGAAAAGAAGCGGTGGTGTACACAGCGAGACTGAAGCATTCGAAGGTTGGGTGGACAGCATTGGAGAAGCAACAATCAAACCTTACGTGTCAATGTACAGAGGTGATGACGGAAAGATGATCTATGATGTCTTAGACAAAGACAGCAATTCAGCGTTTAAGTCAGGTGACTATGATGCGGCAAGAGAATACCTTTCAAAAAATTACGACAAGTTAAGAGAATATGCAAAGATGGGAAAATTTCCAAGAGATCCTGAGATAGCAAAGAAGGACAAAGAGAACGCAACTAAACTCGCAGTCACACAAATGGACAAAGAAATGGGCACTCCAGCATTCAAAAGAATGCAGTCTGGCGATCCGAGATACGTGGACAAAACTAAAAAAGAAGAAATGACTGACAAGGAAGTAGACAAGTTTCACACAGAACTGGACAAGGTAGTACACAAACACATCGGACACAGTTCTGATGAGAAGAAAGAAAAAGAAGACATGAAAAAAGAAGGCAACGAGTTTGCATTGGCAGTACGTAAAGCCAAAGCGGCGGGCATGAAAGCAGGCGACAAATTCAAAGTTGGTGACCAAGAATACACTTTAAAAGATGCCATCGAACTTGCAGGCCTACAATTAGAAGAATTCTTCTCAGAAGAAGAGATCGCATACGACAACCAGATTGATCGTATCAAAAACCTAGCATTTTACCAATAATAGTAGTAGACATTAGATAAATATAGTTGTATATTACGTACTATATGTCTAATATACATTTAGGCACAAACAAACATAGGCAAAATAGGAGGCTTACATTATGGCATCATTGGCTGAAATAAGAGCGAAGTTAAAATCTCAAGAAGTGAATCGCTCCACTTCATCAACAGGCGGAGACAACGCCATTTATCCACATTGGAATATAGCAGAAGGATCAGAAGCAGTAATCAGATTCTTACCCGATAAGGATACAACAAATACATTTTTCTGGACTGAAAGAAACATGATCAAACTACCTTTCGCAGGTATCAAGGGTCAGACTGATTCCAGACCAGTGCAGGTACAAGTACCGTGCATGGAGATGTATGGCAAGACTTGCCCAGTGCTAACAGAAGTTAGACCATGGTTCAAAGACAAGAGCATGGAAGACATGGGCAGGAAATATTGGAAAAAGAAAAGTTACATTTTCCAAGGGTTTGTTACAACGAATCCACTAGCAGAAGACACAACTCCTGAGAATCCGATCAGAAGATTTATAATTGGACCTCAGATCTTTAATATCATTAGGAGTGCATTACTCGATCCAGAGATGGAGGAAATGCCTACTGATTATATGAAAGGTGTTGATTTTAGAATTACTAAAACAACAAAAGGTGGTTATGCTGACTACTCAACATCGAAATGGTCAAGAAGAGAAAGAGCTCTAGACGAGGCAGAAAGAGCCGCGATAGAGAAGAATGGTTTATTCAATCTCAACGACTTCAGACCAAAAGAGCCAACTGAAGCAGAAGTTAAAATAATCAAAGAATTATTTGAAAAATCTGTTGAAGGTGAGGCTTATGATCTAGAGCAGTATGGACAGTACTTCAGACCTGCTGGTATGGCTTACCAAGCAAAACCTCAAGTAGCTGTTCCAACAGCAACACCAGTGACAGAGGCGGCACCAACTGCGGCACCTGTAACTGAATCTGCACCAGCACCACAACCAGCGGCGGCCGCGGCTCCTGCAGGCGACAGTGCCAAGAGGGCAGAAGACATCTTGAAGTTGATTAGATCAAGACAAGCAAAATAATCTGACATTTTACCAAGGCCTTAATATTGACTATTGAGGCCTTGTGTAATATAATAAAGGGACAATTATGACAAAAGTATTCGACGCAACAAAATTTAGAAAAAGTATAACCAAATCCATTCAAGGACTAGGTATAGGATTCAGTGATCCAACAGATTGGATATCAACAGGAAACTATGCATTGAACTATTTGATGACTAGTGACTTCAACAAAGGAATTCCCCTAGGCAAGGTAACAGTACTTGCCGGTGAGTCTGGTGCGGGTAAATCTTACATAGCATCAGGCAACATTATTAAAAACGCACAGGATCAAGGTATTTTTGTAATACTGATTGACACAGAGAATGCGTTAGACGAACAATGGCTACAGGCACTAAACGTGGACACATCAGAAGACAAATTGATGAAATTGAGTATGTCAATGGTCGATGACGTGGCAAAGACTGTTTCAGAGTTCATGAAAGGCTACAAAGACCAACACGCCGACAACAAGGAAGGAGCACCTAAAGTTTTATTTGTTATAGACAGTCTGGGTATGTTGCTGACACCAACAGACGTAAATCAGTTTGAAGCAGGTGAGATGAAAGGTGACTTGGGTAGAAAACCTAAGGCACTAACAGCACTTGTAAGAAACTGCGTTAACATGTTTGGCAGTTGGAACGTAGGACTTATAGCGACCAACCACACATACGCATCACAAGATATGTTTGACCCGGATGACAAGATATCAGGCGGACAAGGTTTTATCTATGCGTCAAGTATTGTTGTTGCAATGAAAAAATTAAAATTGAAAGAAGATGAAAAAGGCAACAAAGTGAGTGATGTAAGGGGTATCCGAGCCGCTTGTAAAGTTATGAAAACAAGATATGCTAAACCTTTTGAGGGTGTGCAAGTAAAAATTCCTTACGATACAGGCATGGATCCATACAGTGGACTTGTAGACTTGTTTGAAAAAAAAGGCCTGCTTGTACAACAAGGTAACAGATTAAAATATGTTGATTCAAAAGGTCAAGAACACATAGAGTTCAGAAAAGCATGGGTGGGTGATAAATTAGATATGATAATGGCAGAGTTTAAAGAAGAAGTATCTGCTGAATCACCTCAAGAAGAAACTAAATGATCATCCCTGGCGAGATAAAAAATTTCATTTCAGAACAAGAAATAGAGAGTGTTGTTAAGGTAATGTCAAAATTACCTAAAGGAGAAAATACAGACAAAAGTAACACTGCCTCATACTATAAAAGTATCGGACAAGGACATCCTTTAAAAAATTGGTTTGAAAAATTAGTGATGGCAAAAGTACAAAAATTTTTTGGCACTAAATGTAAAATGTTATTTGCAACTTATCTCAATGAAGAGGATCCTTTTGATATACACAGTGATTATTTTCATAAAAGAATAGGAGAACCTTTTATTACTTTCCTAATTCCGCTTGGTGTCAATGGTGCAGTTAATAAAATAAGTTTAGCTAAAACAATTATTTTTAACCAACTTGATACAGGACTTGACAACGATGTCCATACAAAGAAATCTTATGATAATAATTTTAGAAAACTACATACTGATGTCCTAGATAATAACAGTTCAGACCTACATAGCACCGAATTGTCTCACTGTGACATAGAGGATCTAAAAAAATTAACAACCAAAGCAGTGCTGGTATGGGTAAGAGGCAATGCTTTGTATTGGGATCAAGCATCATTGCATTGTAGTAATAACTACACTGCACACGGAATCACTAGTAAACAGGCAATTGTGATTCATACATATATGGAGAATTTTAATGATTGATTTTACACACGAAGACATTGAAAGACTGTGGGGTTCAATTGTGCATTATGTACCGGAGAGACAAAAACTAGACATGGCCATAGACTTCATAAAAAGTCTAGAAGACATCGGTGTTGAACATGATGAAATAAAAGCCTCTGCAGAATACGATGCCAAACTAGAAGAAGCAATCAACACTGTATTTGAAGAGGACGAAGAGTTAGACGGATACGGCGAAGATGATTAATTGGTATAACGAAGTTAGCAGAAACCTAGACAAAATTCCAGACTGTATAGCGTACTTTGAAAAAGAACTACTCGAAGCAAAAAAACAGTGCAAAATATACGGCAATCTTGAAAAAGCAAGTGCCGCCTTACCAGGTATAGTGGAAGAAAGATTTAGTCAACTACAACAACTAGAAGCAATACTAGAATACCTAAACATAGAATTGAGAAGATTAAGATCTAAGACCTTTAGAAAATATTTAGAGAACTACAATAGAGCATTATCAAGCAGAGATGCGGAGAAGTATGTGGACGGTGAAGATGATGTCGTCGACATGGACAAGATAATAAATGACTTTGCATTGATAAGGAATCAATGGTTAGGCATCACCAAAGGTCTTGATCAGAAACAGTGGCAGATAACAAACATTGTAAAACTGAGAGTAGCAGGAATGGAAGATGCCGACATCAAATAATAGAATAATACTAACAGACGTAGATGGCGTTTTGTTGGAATGGGAAAAGCATTTCACAGAATGGATGTTACATCGTTCTTACTACAATGACAATAACGAAAGAGTTTATCCATACAAATTGCTACCCAATAAAGAAAACACCTACGAAATGGCAGAAAGATTCGGATTGAGTATACCACAGATCAGGAAAGAAATCAGAGAGTTCAACAAAAGTGCATGGATGGGCAATCAGGCACCGATGCCAAATTCTCAAACATGGGTAAAACTGCTGGCCGCAGAGGGATGGACATTTATTCCAATCACATCACAAACGTCAGACATTCCAGCACAACTTCTACGTAAAAAGAGATTAGGAGAATTATTCGGGGATCATATCTTTACAAATTACCATATTCTAGACACAGGGGCAGACAAAGATTCAGCGTTAGCAGAATTCCATAACACCGGACTGCATTGGGTTGAAGACAAGCCAAAGAACGCACTAGCAGGGCTCAATTACGGATTAAAACCTATTTTAATTGACCATCCATACAACCGAGACTTTGACCATCCTGAGATTAGCAGAGTAAATAATTGGCAAGACATACACAAATTATTATCAGGACGCACATGAAAATTTACGTAGGTTGGGACTCCAGGGAAGACATAGCATATCAAGTGTGCGAACACTCTATCAAACGTAGAGATCCTCAAGCAGAAGTTTATCCACTGAAACAAAACGAAATGCGTCAGCAAGGCATTTACACTCGTGAAGCAGATAAACTTGCAACAACACAATTTACTTTTACAAGATTTTTTGTGCCTCACCTAAACAATTACAAAGGTTGGGCAGTGTTCTGTGACTGTGATTTTGTTTGGAAGATACCAAGTTACGAGCTTGAACAATATTGCGACCCAACAAAAGCGGTGGTATGTGTGCAACATGATTACAAACCAAAAGAGACAACTAAGATGGATGGACAGGTGCAAACAGTTTATCCAAGAAAAAATTGGTCAAGCATGGTGCTATGGAACTGTGAGCATCCAAAAAATAAGATCCTGACCCCAGAATTTTTAAACCAACAAACTCCAAAATTCCTACATAGATTCACTTGGTTAGATGATTCTGAAATCGGATCCTTGCCACACAACTACAACTGGCTAGTTGGTTGGTACAAAGAACCGGAGGACGGCAAGCCTAAGATATTACACTACACAGAGGGTGGTCCATGGTTTGATGGATACAGAGATTGCGAATATTCCGATGATTGGAAGAAGGAAGTAATCAATCTGTTTAGTGCATAATGAATTTCTTTGAAAGACTAAAGAAACAATACTACCATACAGATCCCGTTGAACATATAATTGGTCCACAAATAATAAAAGTTGCGGAATATGATGATTTATACGAAAACCAAACACGATTTGATGGCACAGTTTGGAAAAATTTTAAAGAAAAACAAAACTTGAAATGTGTATTTCACGAAGACCTTAGAGATATAGATCGTGCTGTAGATATTATGTGCTTGTGGTTCTTTAGAGAACGCACTGACAGAGATGCTGGCAACGATATTAAACTAGCTGGTAAAATAATAAACTATTCTGCTAATAAAATTTTAATAACACCATCTAAAGAAATAAAAATAAAAGAACGCAAGAAATATTTTCTCAGAAGACCATGTGTGCAAATATATATTAGTAAGGAGATTTACCTAAATACAAAGAAGGATTTGAACATAAATGAGTGATGGTAATAGATTTTTAGATAAGTGTTTGGCAACAGAGGTGATAGCTGAACCGTGGCCACATCAAATATTGCAAGACACTTTGAACGATGATTTGTTCAAAAAACTTCAACAACAATGTGTTGATAAATTCAACTTTCCTACGAAAGAACTACACCATATATTTCCAAGAAATTACGAGGAATACAACCTAGACTTTTACGATGAAACAGTGGATATATGTAAAACTTTACTTGGAAATTATAAAAAATTATGTGAGAAATATCCAAGTCACAGGACTTATCCTAACTTAGGTATCAACGCTCACATTTCAATAACTCCGCCATTACCTTACAAGTTCCATATACATCAAGAAGGCCTGGAAAAAATTTGGAGTTCTGTTACTTACATTACGCCCGAAAAGAACGTTGGCACAAAGATGTACACTGCTCAGACCGAAAGTGCATTTGTCAAGGAAGCCCCATGGGTGCCGAATTCAACGTTTATTTTTTGTGGGAAGGAAGGACACACTTGGCATTCGTACGAAAGTAATCAAGACACCAATAGAATTACTTTCAACCTTTTCATCCAAAAGACAAGAAAAAATAAATGTTTTATTGAGATGACTGATCTTTGATAAAATCCTCTAGAGCTCTCAAGTCAGTCTGTAGATGCCTATCTCGCACTTTACTCCAAACAAAATTATCACGATTATTAATATTTAAATTTGAACGAACTTGTTTGCCAGTGTCATCAAACATTTTTTTAGCTTTAAAAATTACGTTTGGTAGATAGAGACATCTATTAATTTTTCTTGCCAATTTCTGTGTGTATGTATCAACGTGCCAGTGCCAAAAAAATGGTGGAGCCAGATATCCTAAAGTTTTAATCCAATTTCTATGCACTGCAAAATGGGCCGCCGGAAGTTTTTCATCAGGCCATAATGTGGGTTCGTTTGCGGTGTATCTTAATGTGCCTTTCCTACGACCATCACTGGGTACAACCATTAGTATCCTGTCTTGGAACCTATTGAATTCGTTGACTATTATGCTGTCCCAATCTTGTGTTTGCACCTGTACATCATCACCCATAAGCATAACAATGTCATGTTTAGCTTTTTCAGCCATCTGGTTCCAACTGTAACAAGTGGACTGATTTGGTCCAACTGTATAGTTTTTTTCTTCTAATAAATCTTTATACTCTTCTAATTTTTCATCATCTTCGTTAAGATAAAATAAAAATTCAGTGTTGTGTTTTTGTTTTGCTGTTGTAGTATCCACTAGTCTCTTTGCTAGTTCGGGTCTGCCTCTTGATGGACAACAAAAAGAAATCATATTAATTTTTTCTTCCAAGTATCAGGGGTATATTCATTTATAATTTCTAATGGCAAATGATATTGGAACTTCTTAGTCCCTCTTGTTCTAATATATTCTGCCGTCTTTTTAACTGACTGTCTCATGTTTGTGGCAGTTTTGTAACCTAATAAATCTCTTGCTTTGTCAGATGAACACACTGCAAGTTTAACTTCTTTCGGCCTATCTTTGTGATGTATCGGGTCTAAGTTAAGTCCTGTTTCATTTGCACACGCTTCTGCTAGTTGGTTTATTGTGATAGGCTCTTCGTCTGGCCCTATGTTGATTACTTCTCCAACAACGTTGTCTTGGAACGCAAGTGCATTCAAACAATACAAACAATCATCAATGTAGCTGAAGCATCTTTGTTGTTCACCGTCGCCGTATATTATAGGCTGTTTACCCTGTAACATCCTGTTCAACATGATGGACATAACGTTTCTAAAAGGGTCATCATACTTCTGCCTTGGGCCTACAATGTTATGCGGAACAGCGATGACATATTCTACACCATGAGTATCACATAAGTTTCTCAGGACATCCTCTCCAGCCTTTTTAGCTATGCCATAGGGATCTTGTGGACGACATTCGTAAGTCTCTTTGTATGGCACTTGATCATGATGACCATACCTTGCCATGCTTGAACAATAAACAATACGTTTTACTTTGTTTCTTATTGCCGCTGTAATCGTTGTTACCGATGCTTCAAATATGTTTCTAGTAACAAGCACAGGAGAAAAAACTGACAGTCCCTCATACGCTGTTGCGGCAGTGTGGTATACAATGTCACAACCATCCATTGCTTTAGTTAAATTTTCTAGGTCACAACAATCAACCTGGTGAAACTCAACATCCTGTGGCACGTTATCAGTGTACCCACCAATCATGTTATCATTACCTGCAACTTTGTGTCCTTGCGATAGCATCAAATCTGCTAGGTGTGAACCTAAGAATCCTGCCACACCTGTAATGAAAATTTTCATATGTCTATTTACGTTTGCCTTTCTTACGACATACCACATCCGGCCAGGCCTTTATCATTGTGGTAAATCCTTTTTTATAAAGATAGTTTTCAATTTTAAGATTACTACTACCATATTTTTTACTATTGTTGTTTAGTTCTATCATTAAATAGGAAACATTATCTAAGGTTTTTTCAGCACCTTTCAACACCTCCATCTCATACCCTTCTACATCAATCTTTATAAGATCAACATCATCGAGGCCAAGGCTGTCTATTCTTATCATTGGTATAGTGCCATCACCAAGCACTCGCTTCGCCTGTGTGAAATCATCTTCAGATAATGATATCATTTTACTATCATTGCCAACCGCTAGTTGATGTGTTTCAACATCTTCTGGCACATTCTTTACAAGGCACTCGTAGTGCAACGGATCAGGTTCAAAGGCCATAACCCTGCCACAGAAAGGGTTTATTTTCATTGTCCAAGTGCCAACCCATGCGCCTATGTCTAACACATGATTAAATTTTACATTTTTATTTTCACAATGGTCGATAAATTTGTCCAAACATCTACTTTGTGTAAAATCCTTATTCTTTTTCCAATCCTCAATGTGTACGTCGTTTGATGGTACCCAAAAACCATTTATTTTTTCAATAGTCATAATACTTTCTAAGATATCTTATGTCTTCCTTGTATATTTCTTTTATCCTTTTTATGTTTTTATTCGTGATGTTTTGCACATCAGCAGTCCTTCTCAGTTTTCCTTTTGGATTGTATTCAGGAAATATCTTTTGCACTTGTTTAGGTCCTTTAAGTAAGTCCTCAAATTTAAATATATGATCAAATTTGGCGTCCTGTTCACATAACCAATATGTTTGTGGCAAGTAATTCACACGCCTTTCACCCGATTGGTATTCATCTAGCATGTCATCTATGCTGGTCCAACCGTGTTTTTTTGCAGTGTCCTTGACTATGGAGAACCATTTCCATGAACTAAAAATTCTATCAATGGGATCTCTCACTAATGTTATTATCTTATAGTCGCTTACTTCTAGTTTAAGTTGTTTCAGTTTTGTTTTAATACCAGAAAGTTTACCGTGTCTGCCCATAGCGACTTTGTTATGTTTCCTGTCCATAAGCACTTTGCTCTCGTGCCACAACACAGGTCCCGACTTATCATAATTCATCCTCCAGCTATATGTGAACCAAGAACCGCCGGTCCTAGGTATGTGTACATATAGCATTTTAGACCACGGATCAATTTGCATTACAATATTCCTTTGTCCATTAGTATCTCCACCGCTTTTCCGTTAGCAATTTCTTCTGGAGTGAACTGTTGATAAGCCAAGCTGTACAGCCAATCTTCACAACCAACAAAATAAGGGTTCTCAATGTCTGCCAGTTCTTGTCCGCCAACTTCTTTAGCAAAACTTTTTTCATCACAAATGACAGGAATGCCCATACACTGTGCTTCTATGGCCGCTATCGAACAACTTGTTACACATACCCAAGCATCTTTTAGATCCTCAGATAAAGGGACGGTTGCTTCACTTGGTCCAGATGTTCCCCTGCCTCTAGGCTTATGTCGAATCTTTATTGGTCTATCTGTGTACCTTTTAATTTGTGCAACAGTGTCTTCTGTCCAGTTTGGTTGGTCAATATAATTGTGAATGCTGTCTGAACTTGGACAAACTAAAACATATGATCCTTTGAAATCCGGTGCCTTTATTTTGATTCCAAATTTATCAAATCTATCAGATTTGCACATCTTAATATACGATGCATGAATATTATTTTTACAAATACGCCAATAATGATTATCTGGTTGCAAATTGTTATTATCAAATCTTCCAAAGTAGGGAGTATCAGTAAACCAAAAAGAATGTTTACGATGTTCTAATTTTTTAACCATTTGCATGTTGTTGTTAACAAATCCCCAGAACATTGAATTAGGTAACGGATCTGACTCAGTGTTGTTATCTAAAATTTGTGTTTGTTCCGGCCATGACTTTTGGATGCCATTGAAAACTTCCCATGCTTTACTTTTCTTGTTGTTAAATGGTGAGTAGATTGTTAGCATCAATGAACTCCTTAAGTTGTTGTGCCCAGTCTCTGTGTCCATCTGCTGACGGATGATGATCGCCTGGTGCACAGTGCTGTTTATTCTCTTCTGTGTATTCTAAGTGTGAGTAGTCAGGCCTGAAGTATCTCTTTTTGTCTATGAGTCTATTCAACGTGTAGACATCCTTGTTTTTAATATCCCTTTTGTCCATTATTAAATTTGGATCTGGCAAGGTTTTATACATCACGTATGGATAATTTTTTATTTTAAAATAATTTTGTAAATTAAGCGTAGCTTCCAACGATTCAAAGTGTGCCATTTGTTCAATATCTAGATTGGCTGATTTATCCAGGTGTTTGAAAAACGCTTCTGTCTCTTTATTTTCCCATGGCTTGTATGTCTTCCAAAATGAATGTAGTTCAGGAAACTTATGCGCCTTGTATGATTCCGTCACTGGGAAGTCTGCCCGCAGTCCCGCGGTTATACCTATAACAAAGAAACATTTGTCTGCGATTTCAGGATACCTCTCACACCAAACTTTTGTAGATATGCTTAATCTTTTATTGCCCCTGCCACCTGCACCCAAATGCCTTGCTTCCTTAAGTCTTAATAATTTGCCAAGTTCTATTCCCGCATGAGTGTACACGCCTAGCCTGGATCTCTGTGAGAGGAATGAACAGCCGTTGCTAAAAATATGAGTAGGTTGCATAATATAATAATTAATTATACAGTATACTGACCCATGGCACAACTTGTTAAAAATATTACCAGCATAAGATACTTCTTAGACAAACACAATATCATTGATAATTCTTATGACATTAACATGAATTATCATCCAAAAGTGCCAAGTAAGTTTACAAGTAATCCAACATTTGTAGCTGAATTCAATAACTGTTCTGTGAACAGTTTGCCAGTTTTGATTACTGAAGATAGACATATGATAACAGAGCATCTGTGGCCGATGCTTGATCGTTACAAGAATAAACCAAACAAGCATCACGGACTGTGGGACCTTTGGGGTGAGGAGATCAACATTAAAATGCCTCCTATAACCAAGCAGTTCGATGGCTCATACAAGTATGTCTGGTTGCCAATTGACAAACACAGTACAGGCAATCCATGGCACATATGGATAGACGTGATCAGCAAGTTTAGATTGATAGAGAAGAGATGGTCAACAAATTTTGCCAAATACATCTACATACTTGCTAACCCCAGTTCATACTTTGACAAAGTGGCAAAGGAGTTGTTTCCGGAATTGAAGTACTATGTCATGCCTGAAGGAGAGACATGGCGGTTCCAACATTTACTAGCACCATCGATGAGCAACTGCAATGACGGTGTTGTCACACCACACTTGCCGCCATGGTTAAGACATTTCAAAGGATCGTTTGGAATACCAGAGAATATCAAACCATTTAGGAAAATATTTGTATCGCGTGACAAAGCACACACTAGAAAATTAAACAATGCTAGTGAAGTGTTAATGGCACTGAAAGGATGGGAGTCTGTTACACTAGAGGACTTACCTATAAAGGAACAAGTCAAAGTGTTTGCGGAGGCATCACATGTTCTAGCAACACACGGGGCAGGAATGGTCAATGCACTTTGGTGCAAAGAGGGAACTAAGGTGATAGAAATTCAAGACGGGAATATGTTACACAAAAAAGTATACCCGTTATTGTCAAACAGTTTGAAACTAAAGCACGAAGTTTTTGTTGCAAAGACAACGCCGATAGAAACAGATGGTAAAAAACCAAAAGGAGTGAAAAGACTTAATGACTTAATTAATTTTGATGTTGATATACCTAAATTAATTAGACATTTAGACTAATTGAAACTATAATATAACCATGTATTCATTGTTACAAAAAAAGCCAACAGTCCAGGTTGATCCTTATCCACACATAGTAATTGAAGATGCATTACCATGGGACCTTTATGAGGAACTTGAAAACAATTTTCCTGAGTCACAGGTGTTGAACACGGAGCCATTTGATAATGGCATATGTTATAGGATGAAAGCTAATAGATTACTACATCCAGATGAGGACATTCCAGAAGTTTGGAAAAAGTTTACACAGTATCACACTTCAGCCGAATGGTTTAATGAAGTCAACGGACTGTTTAAACCTTTCATGCCAAATGTGTTACAGAAAAAATTTACAGAAAATGATCTAGGTGCAAGGGGCTGGGCTGACAAAAATAAAAATATTTGGACAGATTGCCAAGTAGTGATGCATAAACCAATAGTTGAAAAAACATCTAGAACTCCACACATAGACAATCCAATGGAGATGTGGGCAGGATTATTATACATGCCTTACAGAGATGACGACAGCTCGGGCGGAGAGTTCCAAATCTACGAAACACAATCAAAAGTAAAAAAAGTTGATATGAAAAGCGGAAGACAAATTTACGAAAATGATTTAGGCAAAATAACGAAGACGGTACCCTACAAGCGAAACACATTTGTGATGTTTGCTAACAACTCTCCAAACAACGTGCATGGCGTTTCTTTACGTGAAAATGCAACAAAGTATAGAAGAAGTGTAAACATTATCGGGGAGTTTAAGAGAGGTTACGCAAAAATGTATAATGTTGAAGAGGTCAGGTAATGAATTACGCGGTTAGGACCGAACGTGCAAAAACTGAAAAATATGTTGAAAGTGCGGCAAGGGGAATGCCAAACTGTAAGCTAACAAATTATGAAACAGTTTTAAGCACAACCGACTTTGACAAAGTCGTATTCATGGGCGTGTTACGAGGCACACATCTTGTCTACAAACATGCACAGAAGAACAAAAAAGATTTTTATTACATCGACAGGCCTTACTGGGGAGAAAGCAGGGCCACACCATACTGGATGAGATGTGTTAAGAATCAACATGTTAAAACATTTGTAGATCACAGACCAGATGACAGATTCAAGAAGCAATACAAAGATGAGATAAAGCCCTTCCACAAGAACGGGTCGTATGTGCTGGTTGTTCCACCTAGTCATGCTATGGCAGAAATGTTTAATGGAAAAGATTGGCTAGATAACACAATGAAAATTTTAAAAGAAAACACAGATAGAGAAATTGTTGTACGTGAAAAGCCTTACAATCCTGAAGCAGTCATAGATGGTGAGGGCAAGATGATGCCGGGAAAGAGTGCAAACAATAAACCAGCTAAACCTTTCGAATGGGAAAAGGTACATGCTGTCGTCACATTTAACAGTTCTATATCGATCAAAGCACTCACTAACGGCGTGCCTGCATTTGCAAACTTTGACAACCCGTGTATGCCTGTATGTGAACAAGATTTTTCTAAAATAGAAAAACCTAGGTATGAAGATCCAAGACCGGTTTTATACAGTCTAGCATACAATCAATTCACACAGGAAGAATTTCGTAACGGATACTACATGGAGATACTAGATGAAAGTTGAGATATTTCGAAGGACAGTAAAGGACAGGCGTAGAGGTGCCAGTTGGGACCTGTTGCAACACATGGCAACTGGTATAAGGGCATGTGGTGATGAACCTATCATAGTTAATGAACACAAAGTAGGACCATGGGACAAGGACGAGATGGAGCCAACCGCACCAATAGGTTGTATGTTCGGATACGGTGGCACAAATCAAATGCATCATACAAAAGGACGTAGAAGAGATCTAGTAGAACGTGCAAAGAAGAAAGGCATCTACATTATAACTTTTGACGGAGGCATACTATCTAGCTTTGGTAACACGATCACTGATCCAAACCATCACTGGCGTGTGGCACTGTATTCACCAATGAACAACGGAAACTTTTTGAGTGACAATAGTCCTCCGGATAGATGGGAAAGAATGAAAAAGATATGGAACATCAACTATGCGCCGTGGAGAAAATCAAATCATGACGATCCAATTCTGTTTGTCTTACAGCCTCAGGACAACTGGTCGATGAATGAACTTGACCCTATAAAATGGTTCAAGGACGTTTATGAAAAACTAAGGCCTATAACCAAAAGAAAATTTATTGTGAGACCACACCCAAATCATGTTGCCGCGATGGAGAACAGGATGAACGAATTTCCCAAAGATGTGCAGGTCGTAATAGGACAAAAGTTTTTCAAAGGTGATGAAAAAAAGCATTATAGATTCAACTATCAGGACGCCTTAAATAATTGTCATGCTGTTGTTACTCACAATTCTACTGCCTGTATCGACTCTTGCGTTCGTGGAGTCCCTACCTTTGTTACATCTGATCTTGCACTGGCTTGGCCTGTAGCAAACAAAGACTTGTCAAAAATTGAAAATCCAGAATATCCTGACAGGGATCAATGGGTCTATGACCTAGGATACAAACAGTGGACTGAAGCGGAAATTAAAAACGGCACCGTGTTCAAACGTTTCAAACAAAAGTTAGGATTCTAAAATGTGTGGTATATACGGAATTACTGCTCACGATCCTGAGTTCATACAAAATTTTATACGTAAGTGTGAACATCGTGGACCCGACGGACACAAGATATGGTGGGATCCTGACCATCAAGTTACACTGGGGCATAACCTGTTGAGCATAATGGCACAACCGCAGTTGTCAATCCAACCATGGAAGACACCAAACGGAAACATACTTGTTTACAATGGAGAGATCTTCAATTACTATGAACTAAAGGCCAAATACAAAGGCAAAGGATTTACAGGTATCACAGGATGTGATACAGAGTTATTGGCATGGGGACTTGACGAATTCGGAATAGATTTCCTTGATGAGATAGATTCAATGCATGGCTTTGCCTACTACGAACCAAATAAAAAACAGATAACAATCAGCAGAGATCACGCAGGCATCAAACCTGTATACTATGCAGAAATAGACCGAGGACTGGTGTTTGGCTCGGAAATAAAAGGTATGTTAGACGTAGTGCCTGGATCACGACACGTAGACAAGTTGGCAATGAGTTGCCTTGCATGGACTGGAATAAATGCAACACGAAATACAGTGTTCAGTAATATAAAAAAATTATTAGCGGGCGAAACAAAAGTATATGACATAGCAAGTAAAAAATTTGTTGCAACAAAAAGGATATTCATTAAACCAACAAGCGATCATCGTTTTAATCGTTTCGAATTCAGACAGATGGCATCCGCAACAGTAAAAATGTGTAGTATAGGACAAAGACCAATTGGAGTATTCTTGAGCGGGGGACTAGACTCTAGCCTTATAGCACACGAACTGAATAAATTAAAAGCACCCGCCCGTACTTTTACAAATAAAATGGAACCAAATGTAGTTGTATCTGAGGATTTCAATAGTGATGCCCAGGAGGCAAGAAGACTTGCAATGGAAGAGAAATACAGACATACAGAAGTTACAATTACCCCTGACAAGATACTTGACAGTTGGGACGACTCCATCTACTACATGGAACAGCCAATGTATAATCAATCTATTGCCATGTACTGCTACACTAACAAAGTGCTACGAGCACACAACATTGTGGTCACAATGGCAGGCGACATGGGAGACGAAATATTAGGTGGTTATCCAAAGTATTGGAAAATGACAAAACCTAAATACTTAGACAAACAAATTGGAAAAAGACATATCGAAAATTGGGATGATGTTTTGAAACTATGGATGCAAAGAATAAAACGTCCATTGGCAGGACTGGTGATGGGCGGAACACTAACAAGGGAAGAAGTACTGCAAGAGTTAAAAATTTGTTATCCAGATGACTTATGGAATCCAAAAGATCCAGTTGCATCATATATGGCGTTGGATTGTGTTACCCAGGTACCTGAAGAATTTTTTAGTAGGAACGACAAATACGGTATGGCATACGGAATGGAGGGAAGATTCCCACTTGCCACAAAAATGTTTATGAAATACTGCATGAGCATACCAAGTTCACAGAAGATAGGCAGATTAAAAGGTAGCACCAAATTGCCCACTAAACAAGCGTACAAAGATATTTTACCATCGAATATTATCACGAAACTTAAGACAGGATGGACTGTGCCACTAGGCTACTGGTTAGCAAATGGCACTAGTGACAGGTTACAAAAAAAATACAAAAAAGCCTTAAAAGAAAAAAGTGGACTAGATATAATCAGTGCAAGTCAAAAGGCAGGAAAGGCTTTGATACCATCCTGGATTATAAACGACTGGATCAAAAAATATAAAATTGAACTATGATATACAAAGTAATAACAACATTCAAACCAGGTGACTGGGATAGATATGCAAAAAGAATGGTGGAATCTGTCCTAAACAGATGGCCTAATGCTGATGTCACCGTTTACTATCAAGGAGAAAAACCTACATCTTTGGAAAAGGCAGTTGATTGGATTGATATAGACAAAGCAAATCCTGCATTACATAAATTCAGAGAGCAATATAAAAATGATCCTGTGGCGATGGGCAAACTAAATGAAATACCTGGCGGTGTAAGGCGTTCACCAAAGTTGGCCACAGAGGGCGGACTTGACGCTAAAAAAGAATCCTATCTTTGGAACGCTGTTAAATTTAGCTACAAAGTTTCTTGTATTACCCATGCAGTCAAAACTTACAAGGATTATGACTATGTGATATGGCTTGATGATGACACATACACATTTAGAGACATGCCAATGAAATTCGTTAATGGCATCTGTCCAAGTGATACAATGGTTACATATCTTGATAGAGAAAATGATCGTGGTAGTAACAAATATCCTGAATGTGGACTGGTTTGTTACAATATTAAACATAGCTTGATACAAAATTTTGTAAATGACTGGGAAAAACTGTATACATCTGCAGATATATTCCAACTACTAGAATGGCACGACTCTTATGTTTTCTGGCATCTCACCAAAGAATACAAACAGAAGCATTCAGTAAAAGTACACGATATAGGATATTCAAAAGGTGTTAGGGGCCATCACGTATTCGTAAACAGTGAGCTAGGACAGTATATAGATCACTTCAAAGGGGATAGGAAAGATGCTAAAAGTTCTAAAGCCGAAGACATTAGGAAAACACCAGAAATGAAAAAAATTGATTACTGGAAAAACAAATGAAAATTAGTTGTTTTACAAATTACGGACCACTAAATTCAAAAAAAGTATTTGATGCCTTTATCAAAAGTATGAGGGCGGCCGGTGATACTGTCCTTGTAAATCAGGATGATGGTCAATGTGATGTTGCAGTCATATGGTCAGTGCTATGGCAAGGTAGAATGGCCAAGTATCGGAACATATGGGACACTTACAGAAATAAAAACAAGCCCGTGGTTGTTGTAGAAGTAGGAGGAATAAAAAGAAACGAGACATGGAAGATAGGGATCAATGGTATTAATCGAGAAGCAGATTTTGTGAATGATGATGTGGATACAGCACGTTGGAAAAAGTTTAACATAGAACTGAAACCTTGGAAACAAACTGGCAACGATATTATAATTTGTGGACAACACACTAACAGTCACCAATGGAGAAATAATCCACCAATGGCAAAATGGTTTGACCAACAGATCACGGAGATAAGAAAACACACCAACAAGCCTATAGTAGTCAGACCACACCCTAGGAATCATGTCATCATAGACACAAAAAAATACAAAGATGTAAAGATGGTTAGGCCTAATAAAGATAGAAACACATATGATGATACAGACCTTGCAGAAAGATTGAAGTCAGCGTGGGCGGTGGTAAGCCATTCAAGCAATCCTGCCATGACGGCAGTGTTTTCTGGCATACCTGTTTTCGTTTCGGAGGCCAGTTTAAGTTATGATGTTGGTAATAAAACATTTCAGAAAATTCTAAAACCTGACATGCCGGATAGACAAAACTGGGCAAATAAGTTAGCATATACTGAATGGTGGACTGACGAGATAGAACAAGGTGTACCATGGAAAAGAATTAAAAAGAGACTAGAGGAAAAATATATCAAATGAGAATAGGTGGGGCACCAAAAATACAACCAATAGAATGGAAACCTTATGAAGGAGAGACAGTTAACACACATCTCATAATAAGGCAAGGCAAGAAGATACAGGAAACTGCTTTCTTCGAAGACAGGGTAAAAGCAGTGCCTCGGGGCAACGCATACTGTATAGGCAATGGACCTTCACGTAAAAATTTTGATCTTAACAGATTGGAATCAACAGGGCAGACCTATGGCTGTAATGCATTGTACAGAGATTTTATACCAGATTATATTTTTTCTGTTGACTCTCCTATCACACTAGAAATGGTGGAGGCCAAAGTTTATGAGAAGTGTTTTCACTACTCCACATCATTAGAAGTCAATCGATATCCAAAAGGTGGTCCATCGTATCTCCACTTGATTCCAAACAATCCACATTGGATATGTGGGAACCAGGCTTTTTGGACAGCAGGAGTCCACGGTCACAAAAACATTTACTTGATAGGATATGATTTCAAAGAGTATGGAAAAGATCAGTTAAACAACATCTACCAAGATACAAAAAACTACGGGCCGCGGCACAACGAAGTGGTGTACGACGGTTGGCTAAAACAGTTTAGAGATATGTTAAAGATGCGGCCAGACGTTAACTACACTGTGGTGCATGATAATCCACCGGAGTACATGAATTATTTTCAGACCGGTACAGATCTAGGCAATAGCAAGTTAATCAGTTATAATGAGTTTGAAAAGGTTCTAACACCTTGATAGATTAAGGCCAGCAAGTCTAAATTTGTTTTTCCACGCAAAGAAGTTTGCATTGTGATTAGAATAAGGATCCTTCAACCAGGCCATTTGATAGAGATGTACCATTTCGTGTGATAAAGTTTCAATAAACTCTTTCCATGTTGGAAACTTACAATGCAATTCAATGTAATGCACGACGTTTGTTTTGTTATATGGAATAATTTTTTGGTTGTATGTTCCTTTTCTACATTTCCTGTTATCCCAGTCTGCCACACACCTTCCCCAGTCATGATGCAATTTTTTAATTCTAATAGGGACCATAGGCAACCTATTGTTGAACAGTCCTCTGTTTATAATTCTAAACCAATGATAAGCCTGATGCTCAGTGGGTTTGAATCCCACTTTATTTTTGTATCTTACCAAAGTATTCTGCAACTTAATCTTAAGTTGTTTTCTTACGTTAACGCTTTTATTTTTTATTCTTTTCATGGTTGACTATATTACCAATTATGCTATAATATACTAATAATTATCTAAAATACCATGGAGAATATGCACACAGATTTACCAAAAACAATTAACGAAGCACTCAAAATACTAGCATATAACGATTATTTTTGGGCAGATTCCCAAAAGAACCATATTAAGCCACATCCAAAGGACAAAGCAACTGTAACATCGCTGGCGGAATCTCAATATACCTGGACTGAAAAACAGGCGAGATTGGCGTTAGTAATTCTAAAAAGATATCTAACAAAGTTTCAAGCATACGGCATGGACATAAAAAAATTACTAGACGACCCAGTGTATGACAATCCTTTTCGTGTAATAAACTTTGAGAAAGTAATTGAAAAATACACAGATGAGGATGGAGTATCAAAAATTGAATTACGTTTTCCTTATCACAAAAAAATTATATCTTTGATTAGAATATTAAAAGATCAAAGAAACCTACCTGCAGGATATTATCAGTATGATGGAGAATCAAAAAAATGGACATTTCTACAAACAGATGTTACAACATATTATCTTACGTTAATTGCGGTGAGATATGATTTTAAATTTGTAGACGAATCTTTGCTAGATGATTATGATCAAATCAAAAAAGAAATAATTAATTATAGACAACCAACTGCGAAACTTATAGCAGGCGAAATTGTGTTAGGTAATGTATCGGATAGTTTGCAAGAATATTGGAATAAAAATTTGCGAGATAAGAAACAATTAGTGCAGGTTGATTCATTAAAAAATTTCGAAATAAACACAAACGGTATCCATGTTCCTGCAGAAACAACTTTAGGCTACAAGATAGCACACAACAATAACCACATGCTATGGATAGACAAGAACACATACAGTAAGAACGAAGTAGTTAAGGCATTGGTAGAATTAGATATATTTCCTTTACTTGTACCTGTCAATGGTGATGTTAATACAGAAGAAGAAGTAAAAGAATTTTGGGAGTGGTTGAAGGTGTTAGAAGCTCACGGTATAGATATTCTTAACCAATGTTCGTGGGGGTTTGATCTTAAAGAACCTATTTACAAAAAAGATATTGACCAATTCAACGAAAGAACCTATTTGATAGATAGTCATAAACCAAAAGAATTTTTTGAGAACCTTTACGAATTACATCAAATGAGTAAACAGTTCAAATACATAAATGAAGAAACAAAAATTTTATTTGTAAGAAATAGGATCCCGAGAGCACTGATTAAAAGTAAAATTAAAATAAAAGCTTCATTAATAACATTAGGTGGTGGTTATTACGCTTCAGGCACAGATAACCTAAAAAGACTTCTTGAAAATCTTCCAAAAAAGTTGTATTATAATAATCATCAACCCAGTAGTTGGGATTGGCATGATCGAATTATAGTAAAACTTTAGAATGAGCAGTTGTAAATTAGTAATAAAAGACGAAGTAAATGTGAAGTTCGAGAACTTATCACTCGAATGGAGGAAGAGACTATCTAATAAATTCAAATACGAAATACCATATGCAAGACATCTTCCAGCCGTGAAGCTAGGCAGATGGGACGGTAAGATATCATTTTTTGGTTTAGGAGGCACAACATATCTAAACCTTGTTGACCAAATACTTCCTATACTAGAAGAGGGCGGTGTGTATGTGGATTTTGAAGACCACAGAGAGAAACACGACTTCGAATTTAAGGCAGTGGACAAAAATTATCTAAGTCACATAAAATGGCCTAGTACGCATCCAATGGCAGGACAGCCAATTGAATTAAGAGATTATCAAATAGAAACTATAAACAAGTTTATAAAAAATCCTCAATGCATACAAGAAATTGCCACAGGGGCAGGTAAAACAATTATTACAGCGGCACTATGCCAACTAGTGGAACCTTATGGACGCACAATAACAATAGTACCAAATAAAAGTTTAGTTACACAGACAGAAGAAGACTTTGTCGCTTGTAATTTAGATGTTGGTGTCTACTATGGTGATCGGAAAAAAGTAGGAAGATACAATACAATCGCGACTTGGCAAAGTTTAAATGTGCTTGAAAAAAAAGCAAAGAATGAACACAGCACAGAGTTCAAAGAATTTTGCGAAGGTATCAATACAGTAATCATTGATGAGGTACACATGGCAAAAGCAGATGTACTTAAAAGATTGCTTACAGGACCTTTCGCACACTGTGGCATCCGTTGGGGACTTACAGGCACAGTGCCCAAAGCAGACTACGAGTTCATGGGTATTAAATGTAGTATAGGAGAAGTTGCAAACAGGATCCAGGCAAGTGAACTGCAAGATAAAGGTGTACTTGCAAACTGTCATGTAAATGTTTTGCAAACACAAGACCATCCACAGTTCAAAACATATGCAGAAGAACTAAAATGGCTTACGACAGACACAACTAGAATGACATGGATTGCTAATACAATAAAAGACATAGCAACGTCAGGTAACACACTGATATTAGTCGACAGAATATCAGCAGGTCAAATGCTTGAGAAAAAAATAAAAGATTCTGTGTTTGTATCAGGATCAACAAAAAACGTAGACAGAAAGGAGCAATATGATGAAGTATCTACTGCAACAAATAAAGTTATTATCGCCACATATGGAGTTGCCAGTGTTGGTATTAATATTCCTCGTATTTTTAATCTTGTTCTCATAGAGCCTGGCAAGTCATTTGTCCGTGTGATACAGAGTATAGGAAGAGGCATACGTAAGGCAGAGGACAAAGAGAATTATAATATAGAGAAAGTAAATTATGAAAATCCTTACACTTGAAAATAGACCGTTTAAGCTAGAAAAAATACCGGAATGGGTAGATGAAAAATTGCGTTTTGCAGTGCTTGACAATTCAGATCCAGGCAATCCTGATTTCTTCTATATACCATTAATATTTCTTGAAAGTTTCAATGCGCCGGCGGCCGTCCTGGAGATTGGTGACTACAAAATTAAAATGCCGTTAGACTGGAAGATGCTGATAGGTGAGCAGGGACAACCAGAAATGCATGTTCTACCAATAACAAGTTTGAACGATAGAGGCTTTGATGCATTTACTTTCAATCCATTATCTAGTTCAAAGCCGGATTTTTATCCAATAGATGTGGTTGATATCTACACAGAGGTTAAATGGTACTTTCCAAAAATTAAGTCTGGACAGATGTTGGCAGTACCATTAAGCAATGGACCAAGGCCTGTCTGTGCTTATTTTGTAAAAGATATTTCGAGACAATGCGAACAGGTGGATTATGGTGATGTCTGGTAAAAAAAGCATTAAGATAGACGCTCCTGTCATGATGGTGCAAAGAAAAGCAGTATGGATGGACGAGCGTTGGGTCAGAGATTTCTTTGCTTGGCTTAAAAAAAATAATTTCAAAATTACAGGTATGACACATATGCATAATAAACTAAAATTAACATTTATAAATGCAAAAGAATGCACAATGTTTGGACTAAAATATGCCAGCAGAAAAAAGTAAAAGAAAGTTCTTTGAACTACGTAACGGATTAAAAGCAGTAGACTTTAGAAACAAAGACTACTTTGACAGGATCGATGACCACGAGAGGTCATTGTATTCACCTTACATGCTGATGAGATATGTTTCGAGCGTATCATCAAAAGACCCTTTCTACGTGGAACACTATGTAGAGATGGTCAACGAGTGTGTCAACAAACATTTGTTTACTCTCAGCTCAAAGCACAAGAAGTTATGTTGGATACTGACTGCCATGTGTGGTGCGGAAACACAACAGTTCCATCCATGGATCAAACCAATGAAACGTGTGCCAAATAAAAGTTTGAAGCAACTACAAAAAATTTATCCAACATGGAAAGAAGCAGATCTCGAAATACTAGATAAAATTATAACCGATCGAGAATTAGAGGACTTAATAGAAGCACATGGCATCGACAAAATTTAAATGTCCTTATTGTGGTAAGGAATTCACTAGAGAAAGAACTTTACAAGTTCATATGTGTGAGCCTAAGAGACGATACTTACAAAAAGACGAGAAATGGGTAGTCAATGCATTCATGGTTTTCCAGCGTTTCTATCAGATACATCAAAAAAACACAAAGCCAAAAACATATGACGAATTTGTCAAGAGTGCATACTACAACGCATTTGTGAAATTTGGAAGGTACATTATGCACATCAACCCACTATATCCAGAAAGATATATTGACTACGTGTTGCACTCCAAGATCAAATTGGATCATTGGGCAAGGGATGATCTTTATGAAGCATATCTTATAGATGCAATTAAAAGAGAACCAGTGGAGGCGGCCTTGCAAAGAACGATTACAACAATGATGGACTGGGCAGTGGAACAGAATGCACAATGGTCGGACTATTTCCGACTAGTCAATACAAACAGAGCAGTGCAACACATACAACAGGGCAAAATAAGTCCATGGTTGTTACTAGGTTGCAACGCAGGTAAAAAGATGCTAAAATCTTTTAGCGACGAACAATTACAAATGACGCAAAGATTTATAAATCCGGAATATTGGGCAAATAAGTTTAGAAGTTATCCAGCAGACCATGTGTTGGTGCAGGACACAGCAAAGGAGGCTAAAATTGGGTAAGATAGATGTAGAGCATTCGAATGAATTAGATTTCCAAGATGGGGACTGTTGTGTCATAATAACCAGTGATGGAGACATTAGGAAAATTATGGTACCAAAGATGGACAGAGACATGTTAAACAGTGCAGGGTACAGAGCATTACTGGATGTGATAGATTTATTGCAACCTGGAGCAAAAGAAGAGTTTATAAAATATAACGAGAAAGACAAAGGAAGCATACACTAATGCCTGACGTAGACATAGATTTTTTTGATAGAGACGGCACACTAAAATTATTTAAGCACACACCTGCTTCTATAATCAAGGAAGACAAGACAGAGAAACACAAGACAGGAGTCTACTTCCATGCAGTGCCAGAACATCCTGTCACAGGACACGCTACGTTGGATTACAAGAAAGCAGAAGATAGAGGATACTTCAAGATAGACTGCCTTAATGTAAACATATACAAAGACGTAAAATCCGAACAAGAACTTGTCGAACTAATGATACAGGAACCGGATTGGGATATGTTGAAAGATCCAAAAGTGGTTGAGAACCTTTTCCACCTTAATGGTCATTACAGCATAGTGTCTAAGTTACAACCAAAAACAATAGAACAACTTGCGGCTGTATTGGCTATCATACGTCCTGCCAAGAGATATCTCATGCAAAAGGATTGGACCAATATAATGAAAGAGGTTTGGGTAAAGCCAGCCGATGGCAGTTATTTCTTCAAGAAGTCACACGCAGTTGCATACGCTCAGGCGATTGTAGTACAGATGAATTTGATCAGCAGAGCTAAATATAGTTTTGATGCAACATCAAAAAAGTAAAAGAAGAATAACAAAAAGACGCTCCAAAAAATCCACTTCATCACAACAGGAACTATTCGGCTATCAGCCAAATAATCCTTTAACGATATATTACAAAAAATATATTGAGAAGCAAGAAGACTAGACAGGTTTTCTAACTAATTGGATAGTACGTCTCTTTACCCTTTTCTTCGATATATCAGAAAGCCTAACAGTTGGTCCATGTACTATCTCGATATCCTTAGAGTTTAATGTAACTAGTGTTGTACGAAAGTAACGGAAATCACCTTTTAGAAATATGTTGATAGGTATTTTCCTGTTGGACTCGTGCCACCAAGTTTCTCCAAATTTTAAAAATTTCATCTTGTCCTGTGGAGAATACAATCTTCCGTAATCATAGAAACTTATAACATTTGCGTCTTCGTTTTGTACTATGCCTACATATTCAAGGTCTCCCTTTCGTATAAGGCTCAAAAAGGGAAATTTGTCCCTCAGTGTGTTAAAAATTTCGTTCATGCTCTATCTATAAATACTGTTAAATATGTACTATGCAAACAGTATCAAGGTATTTAATAGACAACTTGGTAATCGCCTTTATAAGTGGTTATCACGGGAGAAATTCACAGGTGTACGATAGACGTTTAACACTCCATAGGGGCGTATCGAACCCAATAACGTTCACGTTCAAGAACGAGGATCAAAAAGCTCAAGATATTACATCAAAGACATACGAGCTGAATGTGATTGATACCACATCCAAAAAGTCCGTTATCACCAAGACTCTAACCATACTAGATGATGGATCAACTGTAAGCACAAGAGGTGACGCTAGTACTACCATCACAGAAGGTGATCTATTACCACTTGACTCAGGATTCTACAACTTTGCAGTGCGTGAAGTTAAATCTGACGGCAGTAGAGAGGTCACATACGCAGACACCGGCTACGCGGCCGCTGGCACAATCGAACTTCTCGATGGTGCTTATCCAGATTTCGTGCCAAGCACTTCGATAACAGGATTCACAGCAACAACTGATGCTAAATCATTGGAGAGGGTCTCAAGCACAGTAGATGCAAGGCCAGGCATCAACAATAACAAAGCATTACACACAATAGCAGTTTACACAAAAGACTTCACAGGTTCACTTAAGGTACAGGGCACGATGGCAACAAGTCCTACATCGGCTGATGACTTTTTTGATATTACCATGGATGGTGCGGCAAGTGCCACAAATACTTTTTCAAGTTCTAGCACTGTTACCATGTTCAACTTCTTCGGCGTATACCAAAATATTAGATTTACCTGGGACAATGATCCCGACAACACTGGTATAGTTGACAAAATCCTATATAGACAGTAAAATATAGTTTATGAACCTGATCCAGAATACAATTCTGACGAGCCTGCCTGTGGGTAGGAAAAAAACACCCAGCGGATGGATAGCCTTTAATGCTCCTTGTTGTGTTCACAACGGAGAGACCCAAGACAAGAAAAAACGCGGAGGTATAATGACCAGTGCTGACGGCACAGTAAGTTATCACTGTTTCAACTGTGGATTCAAAGCAAGTTATGTAATTGGACGGAAACTAACGTACAAGATGAGACAGTTCATGGGTTACATTGGCATACCAGACGACACAATACGTAAATTGGCAATAGAGGCCATGCGTGAAGAAGAAAGTGATTCTAAATACGAAAAGAAAAAATTTGTTACATTCAAGAAAAAAACACTGCCAAAGCACACAAGGACGCTAGACAAATGGCTAGAAGAATACACAGTAGGAACAATGCAAAAAGATCAACAACTTAAAATTGATAATCTGTTAAACTATCTATCAGGAAGGGGTATCGGCGCAGACTGGTATGACTTCATGTATTCATCTGACACACACTGGGACATCGACAAAAGATTATTGATTCCATTCTATTGGCGAGGGGATATTGTTGGATTCACAGGAAGAATGTTCGAGCAATCAGACAAAGTAAAATACTACACAGATGTACAGCCAGGATACGTGTTTAATATGGATGCACAGGATTGGACAAGAAAATTTGTTATTGTAACAGAAGGACCTTTTGATGCAATTACCGTTTCTGGTGTGAGCATACTTGGTTCAGAGATAAATGATACACAAAGAGAGTTGATAGATGCTTTGGGCAGACAGGTAATTGTTGTGCCAGACAGAGATGCACCAGGAGAGAAACTTATTAACCAAGCGATAGAATTTGGATGGAGTGTTGCTTTTCCAGAATGGGATAAAACGGTTGGCGATGTGGCGGATGCTGTGTTAAAATATGGTAGGCTGTTTACTATACAATCAATACTGAAAACAACAGAGTCAAGTAAACTAAAAATTGATCTAAAGAGAAAGATGTATGGCTGAATACACATTTGATGTACAAAAACTTTATATAGAGATGCTTTTGGCAGATGCCGAATCGTTTGCAAGAGCACAGAATATATTCAAACCGGAATCGTTTGATCGTAAACTACAACCAATCGCAAAATTTGTTAAGGACTACATGGACGAGTACAAAGTGATGCCGGACGTGGAACAGGTTAATGCCAAACATGATATTAAATTAAAATCGGCAAAAGACTTAGATCCGAGCCACTTCAATTGGCTGTTAGATGAATTTGAAACTTTTTCAAGACACAAGGCACTAGAACATGCAATACTTCAATCAGCAGACTTGCTGGAGAAGGGTGACTATGCTCCAGTAGAAGACATGGTCAAGGACGCAGTCAATGTGGGACTAACACGTGATCTTGGTACAGACTACTTTGAGGATCCTAAAGGAAGACTAGAGGCACTCAAGGCAAACAACGGGCAGGTCAGCACTGGCTGGCAGAACATTGACAAGAAACTATTCGGTGGATTCAACCGAGGAGAACTAAACATCTTTGCAGGTGGATCAGGCGCAGGTAAGAGTTTGTTCTTACAGAATCTTGCAGTAAACTGGGCCACTGCTGGTCTGAACGTTTGTTACATATCTTTTGAATTAAGTGAACAGCTCACTGCTATGAGATTAGATGCTATGATGACTAACATTCCAACACGTAAAGTATTTCCTGAAATAGAAAATGTTGAAATGAAGGTCAAGATGATGGCAAAGAAATCAGGAAACTTACAGATCAAATACTTGCCAAGTGGTAGCACTGTGTTAGATATAAGAACCTATCTTAAAGAATTAGAATTAAAAAACAAGAAAAAAATTGATTGCATATTGATAGATTACTTGGATTTAATGATGCCAAAGAGCAAAAGAATAAGTCCGGCAGACTTGTTTATAAAAGACAAGTATGTATCGGAAGAACTTAGAAACTTGGTTGTTGAGAAACAATGCATACTGGCAACAGCATCACAGTTAAACAGAGCCAGTGTCGAAGAGATAGAGTTTGATCACTCTCACATATCAGGTGGACTTTCAAAGATACAGACAGCAGACAACGTGATAGGTATATTCACAAGCAGGGCTATGAAAGAACGTGGCAGGTATCAAATACAATTCATGAAGACTAGATCATCTAGCGGTGTTGGGCAAAAAGTAGACTTGGAGTTTGACGTTGATAGCTTAAGAATCAGAGACCTAGCAGATGATCCGGAATACAAACAGTTTGACAAACAGAGAAGCACAATATATGACTCATTGAAACAAACATCTAAAGTTTCAACAGCAGACGGAACGCCAACGGATGCACAACCAAAAGTGCCGGATCCTCGTAAGGGTGACACGATAGGCAAAGTAAAGGCCAACGTGGAAGGTGGCAAACTGAGACAACTTCTAAACGAACTGCACTCAGATGAAGAACAGTAATGACATCGATTACATATACGAGAAGTTAAGTTCTCTATATCCACACTACTCAAACAGAAAACCAAAAGCAAAAATATATTCGAAAGCATATACCAGTTTAATTGGCGTAATGCTGTCTGCACAAAGTCAAGATAAAAGGACTGCGGTTGCTTGTAGGCAACTGTTTGCTTTAGCTGACACGCCCGAGGAGATGATAAAACTGTCACAGGACGATATAATAGAAGCAATCAAACCTGCAGGATTGTTCAATGCAAAAAGCAAAAACATTCTTGCCACAAGTAAAATGTTGTTAGAGAAGTTCAACGGGCAGGTCCCTAGTACACAGAAAGAATTAATGACACTGCCCGGAGTTGGTAGAAAAAGTTCAGACATAGTGATGAGATTCGTATTTGGTGAACCACACATAGCAGTGGACACACACGTGTTTAGGATGTTATGGAGATTAGGTTGGGTGGATAGTTTAGACGAAGGCAAGGCATCTATTACAGTCAACAATACAACGCCAAGCAAATACAAATATGGTGCACACATGTGGTTGATTACTCATGCAAAAAAAGTTTGTAAATCTAGATCACCGGTGTGCGATCCTTGTGTGATCAGTGCCGCCTGCGACAAAAGAGATATCAAGATTCCAAAAAGTAAACTTCGCCAAAATCTCAACACATAATAATATACGCAGATAAATAAAACTGCTCAAGGCAATAACAGGCAAGAATAAAAGCATAGGCAAATGAAAGATAAAGAACTAAACGACATAACAAGGCTGTACGATAGATTCATTAGGCAATGTCCAGGCACAGAAGAATACACGCAAAGGCTCGCCGAGGAAACTCAAATCATCCTTAAACTACGTTTCGTAGACTACTTCATACAAATATGTGACATCATAGCAATGACCCGGGACATACCACACATGACACGTGGTAGTGCTGGCTCATCACTTGTCTGCTATCTACTTGGCATAACAGATGTGGACCCAGTGGAGTGGGACATACCCGTGGCAAGATTCCTCAATCCAAACAGAGACGACCTACCTGATGTCGATATAGATTTCCCCCATCACAGACAGGATGAAGTCATGCAGAGGATCTTCAAGAAGTGGCCCGGACGCAGTGCTAGGATATCTAACTACGTGCTCTATCAAGATAAATCAGCAAGGCGTGAAGCGGCCAAAAGACTTGGCGCCAAGGGTAACCTACCCCGCAGGTTCACATACGATTCACTAGGCATCGACACCAAAGAAGCCAAGCGTATCGAGAACAAATTGAAAGGTAAGAAAAGATGCATATCAAAACACTGCGGAGGAATACTAATGTTTCAAAGACGATTACCAAAAAGCCTGTTCACGGCAGAGAACCAAATACTACTAGACAAAAACGAAGTGGAGGATCTGGAACACCTAAAGGTGGATATTTTAGCCAATCGTGGTTTGTCGCAACTCATAGAAATAGATCCCACAATGAAACTGACAGACTATCCGGAAGAGGATTCCGCTACTTCGGAACTTTTGTGCAGGGGAGATGTGCTGGGAGTGACACAGGCGGAGAGTCCAGCAATGAGGAGACTGTTCAGAGCAATCAAACCAACAGGTAGACGTGACTGTGTGTTTGGCACAGCACTGATAAGACCCGTTGCCATATCCGGACGTAAGAAGGCAACCATGTTCCATGACTGGAGCAAGGAACGTATGAGTGACACCATAGTGTATGAAGACGACGCGATAGACAGGATATCCGAGGTGCTGAACATAGACAAATACGAGGCCGACATGTACAGGAGAGCGTTTGCCAAAAAGAACGAAGAGAAGATCATGGAGTTCATTACAAAACTTGGTGACCATCCACGCAAGGACGAGATAATCACAATGCTACAATCATTGTCTGGCTTTGGACTATGCAGGGCACACGCCGTAAATCTAGGAAGGCTGATATGGGCATTGGCGTATCAAAAGGCACACAATCCAGAAAAGTTCTGGCGATCATGTTTGAAACACTGCCAGGGCTCATACAAACGTTGGGTGTACAGGACAGAGGCAAAACGTGTGGGCATAGAAGTTGTTACACCAAGTAAATCTGACAAGTGGGACACACCAGAGTTCCAATACAGGAAGTACGGTTGGTGGAGCCAGGATGACTTCATGCCAGGAATGTATGTGAAGGAACTGTATCTCGACAAGGTGGAGTTCGCGGGAATGATAGCAAACGGCAGGGTGTTCCGAGGAGACAAAGGGAGATACGTCACGTTCCTTACATTAGGAGTGGGCAACGGACAATACATAGACGTTACAATTAAGAAAGCGTTTGCATACAGTGATTATGATGTGGTGTGGGGACAAGGCACAATAAGGCATTCAAACAATTCCGACTACGTTGAATGTTATGATTCCAAGGGCTTTGCTTTAGAGAAGTTCGCGAAAGCGTAAATTACCAAATAAGCGTTTTTTAAAAATAACGCGAAGCGTTAAAAAGCGTAAAGCCGGCCTGACCCGAACCATAATTACCTTTATAGATGGTAAACAAGCGATTATTCGAACAGTACGGCATAGACGTCGACAAGAACCTACAGATACAGACAAGGTGTCCAAGACCATTCGACACAGTGCTGATAGACAAGCAGGGCAGTTGCTATGCGTGTGAATGCCAGTCATGGTTGCCACAGAGCATAGGCAACCTGCAGATACAGGAGCTGTCTGAAATACTGCAATCCAAAATGGCGGAGCATTTACAGTCATCCATAACTGACAACACATACCGTTACTGTAACACCAAACAGTGTGCGTGGTTGCTGGACAAGAAGAATCCACCACCATGGCAGACACAGTTGCCCGAAAGAAGAATAAAGCACCTGCGACTGGCCATAGATGATTCATGCAACCTGAGGTGCCCTAGCTGTAGGAAAGGTCTCATATTCCACAAGGAAGGGTCCGCCTACCAACTTGGCATCAGGCTGGCAGACAGGATCAATGAATGGCTGTACGACTACCCACACCCGCTACAGGTGCACATAGGATCGGATGGTGACCCATTCGCCTCACACGTGTACAGGCACTTCATGGAACAGACGCCGGAGCGGGACAACATCAAGTACAGCATACTGACCAACGCACTGATGTTCAAGGATTTCCACACACGGGTGCCCTACGTGATCGACAACCTCGAGGAACTGGGAGTCAGCATAGACGGCGCCAGCCGGGAGACCTATGAGAAACTGAGGCTGGGTGGCAAGTGGGAAAAACTCCTGGAGGGACTGGAGTGCATATCTAGGCTGAAGCAGAAACACAACTTCAGGTTCATACTGCACTTCGTGGTGCAGAGAGAGAACTACCATGAGATGGAGGACATCATAGATCTGGGCAGGCGGTACGGCGCTGACAGGGTGTGGCTCAACAGGATAACGGACTGGCAGACCTACTCGGACTTCAGCTGGCACGATGTCGTTGCACCAGAACACCCAGAACACAGCAAGTTCCAGCATGAATTTGCAAGAATAAAAACAACAGACAACTACGTGGGGTACGCAACACTAGAATGAAACACAGAATCAAAAGACTAGACTTCAACGTTGCTTATGCGTGTAATCTTTCCTGTAAAGGTTGCATCAGTCTGAGTGACTTTGATCGAAGAGGTGTTGAATCCTTGAAGGACATACAGCAACAGTGTGACACCTGGAGTAAGATACTGGATCCATCCATAATCAGTATCTTTGGTGGTGAACCTTTGTTGCATCCACGCATACAAAAAGTGTTGGAGTGCATCAGGACAGCATGGCCCAATGCAATGATAAGATTCATAACCAACGGATATCTTTTACGCAAACACGATCCAAACATTTGGTTTTCAATTGGCTCACTCGAGATGCAGATCAGCATACACAGGCAAGACCACGAACACATGATAACCAAAGAGATAAAACGTATCGTGGAGTGTCGCAAGGGATGGTCTGCGACGAGAAGCACTGTTGAAGGACACAGGCAGTTGGAGTTACATCACGAGGACCTGACGATCTACAAGAGCAAGTTTAAAACTTTCGTGATGCCATACAGACTGGAGAACGGCGAACTGAGGCCATTCAACAGCGATCCGAAGAAAGCACACAGCATATGTGGATCACCGGACACGCCAATCTTGTATCGTAACAAACTATACAAGTGTGCACCGTTGCCCAACATACTGGAGTTGGACAAAGGTAAAAATTACAAATACAAAGGAATAGATGCTGATGGAGATGTGTCAACTCTTGTTGAGAATATCAACAAACCGGAGTCAGTGTGTTCGATGTGCCCAGAAAGTAAAAGTCATTCTATAGATCATTTTGCAAAGGAAAACGTTCATGTCAAAGATATTGATTAGTGGCTGTGGACTATCGTGGTCACACCAAGAAAGGCCAACATGGGTAAACGTGCTGAGGATATGTGGCGCAGACATTACTGATCTGGCCGGACCTGCGATCAGTAACACGTTGATATTGAACCAACTGATATCAGAGCTACACGTCAACGATTACGGCTATGTCATATGCCAGCTAACAGCACATGGCAAACTGGATGTCGAAATAAACGAATCAAATCATTATGTTATGCAAAAAGATTCCGTACGTAACTTTGATTACAATGGTTATTGGCCTAGTGGAACAAGCACCGAACACGAATCAAAAAGATTATTTTACAAATATCTTTACAGTCCACAGATAGAACAGCAGGACACTATTTTGAAATTGTTACATCTACAAAAAGTGTGTGAGGCCACTGGCACAGAGTTGTATGTGATGCAGGGATATAGAATGAACTGGACAAACAACTTGATCGACAAAGTAAAAATGGATAAGGATTTCGTCTTATACGAACACTACAAGGCACACAAACTTTACGAACATCATGATTTCACGAACAACAACACTGTCCCCAATAAGCTGTACCAGATAGAAATCGCCAGACACATAAACGACAATTTCTTAAGATGGGACGGAATGCAAAGTAAGATAGAAAGATTCAATGCATAAATTCATCTTCGTCTGTTATGAACACGGCATGGGTGGCGAGAGATTGGCCGTTGAATTGAGCAAAAACAGTTTCTGTAATTATTTGACACACGAGAAACACGGGCCCAGGACTTGGGGATATGACTGTTTCAACAAACTGTTCCTCAAGAACTACGATGAAGATTGGAAACAGAAATTGCCAGAAATAGAACCAAGCAAGTTGTATCATGTGGTTCCTAGCCATTACACACCAGAGTTGCTCCAGCAAGTCTTTCCAGATGCTATCTATGTTGTGATAAATGCACCTCGTACCGAAAATGGAATCAAGCGTCTGCATAGAAGGATTTACAGACACGTTTGGCTTACATCACATAACAAGTTGGACCAGAAGGTTGGATACTTTATCCAATATGCAGGAAAATATCCTAACAGACAACAGCTTAAAATGCTAGACAAGAAAGTAACAAACGCTGAGATACAATGCATGGTGCACGATTTGGAGTACACAAAGGAAAACTTAAAAAAAATATTCAACCGAATAGTCAAACCATGGCGACCTACCTTTAACTATAAGAACAGCGGTAAAATTCTAACGATCGATTATGAACAACTGATAAGTGGGAACAAAGAAGAACTTAATCAGAGGTTAAGAACTCTTATTTCAACTTAGACTGAAACTTCTCTACAAATAATTTAGCAAAACGTTCGTGGTGTTCAATGCCGTAGTGTTTGCCATCTTTGGCAAGGCTAGGCTCTGAATGAAGATCCCTCGCAGTAAATTTATCCCAATATGGCCAACAGTTCGCTAGGGTGTAGTGATGCAAAACATTTAATTTGTCAAGGTCAGAGTGTTTCACTACCCGATGTGCAAAGCAATGAAAAACTTTTGCCTGTGTTACCTCACCGAACTTTTCGGTGAAGAATATGTTACGTAGAAGATTTTGCACGTCATCGTCACTAGTGTTATGTTTAGGATCAGACAGTTCACGTCTACTTTCGTCCGGCCAGCACACTATTACTATTCGTGGATCTATTAGTTTTTGCGTTCCCCACAAAGTCCGCACACAAGAATCGCCTGATGCTCCAGGCACGCCCAGATTCCAGTATCTTAATCTTTGTGTGTTATGTTTAGATAAATGAGCAACCCAGTGTTCATTGTCATCCAGCCCTTGTCCGAAAGTGTGAGAGCACCCAACGATGACAACATTCTTCTTGCCATCCGGCATTGGATCCCACGAGGGACATCTATACCCATGGCTGTTGAGTTTGTATTCGCTCCATGGATACTTGTCCGCTGGTTGTCTTACTAACGCTCTATCTGAATAATTTCCTATCTTCACGCAATTAATTATTGGGTGGTAATGGTGTGCCCGGCAGGATTCGAACCTGCGACCCCAAGTTTAGGAAACTCGTATTCTATCCAACTGAACTACGGGCACAGCTGGCGGTCCCTAGGGGAATCGAACCCCTCTTTCATGGATGAAAACCATGTGTCCTAACCGATAGACGAAGGGACCACGTGGCGGAGCATACGGGAATCGAACCCGTGATCTTCGCCGTGACAGGGCGACGTGTTAACCGCTACACTAATGCTCCGTGAGTGGTGGAGGATACTGGACTCGAACCAGCCACCTCCTGAATGCAAATCAGGCGCTCTCCCAGATGAGCTAATCCCCCGTGATCCTGCGATACCAAAAACACCAAGTTCGCCTTTATTACCAAAAAACTCCGATAGTCCTGCAAAATGAGGTTTTTGGTGCCGCTTCACGGATTCGAACCGCGGACCTACTGATTACAAATCTGAGCTAAAGCGGCGTCACAGTAATTATATTACACTATAAACCTGCCTTAGTCTACCTGTTTAAACGCACACACACGCCTGTACACGCATGGTAAAGGATGATCTGGAGTAAGTGTATACGTGGTTGATTTACCACGTAATTTATGTTATGTTTTTACTGCATATCAGCTATGCATAAATAAAATACGTTCATCCTAAAAGGACGGAAGTAGGCTTATGCCGAAGGAACGCACCTAACTGAACAGGAGGGTGTCATGGGACGATTCGATCATTTACACAAAACATTCCGTGAGCAAAGACTGAAAGAAAGAGCCGTCAACTCTTTAAGAAGTTCGAGACCAGTGGTTGCTGTGAATGGTAATGGTACATCAGGATATAGAATCAAGCAAGGTCCAAACAAGGACAAGGTTGCCGGTCATATGTCTGTCGTACATAAAAACAGCAAAATCTAGTATTGCCAACAACAGTAGTTTAATACCACGCATATTACAAGGTGTGGCTATTACCTAAATATTATTATGAAGATGTTAAAAAAACTATATGATTGGAAAATTGCAATAATAAGAAAATATCCTGTTGCCTGTGCCGTCGTGGCATGGCTGGAAGGAATAATAATTGGTATTCTGATATATCATTATTTCATGATGGATGTGTTAAGTTGTTGCAATGCATAGGGAGGCATATGGAAAATAAAATAATAACAATTCTTTTCGTAGTGTTGATATTGATAGGACTCAGCGGCTGTGGTGTCAAGAACATGAAGAAAGTCGAAACAGAAGCACCAACCGTGTTAGAAAGCGTTGGAAAAATGGAAGGTATAGGCATGGCACTTGGTTGCATGTTTATTCCCGAGGCTTGTCAAGACATTGTAAACAAAGATGGCAACACCGAATAATTTTAAAGTAACTGACGCTATCGGTAGCACTGACAACTTTGCAGGTGCTGAAGTAAAATTCTTTCATATAACTTTGATCCAATCTGACAGTTCGGTGTTAGATATTAGAAACGAATTAGATTATGATGAAACAATGCATAATTTAATTAGAACGATTTTGCAAAGAGGTACAATATTGTATCAACGTATTGACAATGCCGCATCGGGAAGAGTAGATATCACAATGGAAAGACCTGGTTGGACAGCGGCCACACTACAAACAGCAATAAGAGACATGGGAGATAGTGTTGGAGTTAACAATAAGTCAGTTTCGCTGTCTGTCGTAGCAGAGACTGAACTTAAATTGGATAATTCTTAGAGTTCGAACCCTAATCTATCATCTGTAAAGTTAAGACCTTTTAATTCGTCTGGTTTGCCTTTTGGATATGTAGGTTCAATACGAAACTCCTCACCTGTCTCATCATTTTTACAACCTGCCACTAGCCAATCCCATTTGAAGTTTCCGTCATTAACAAATTCCCACAGGACATCATAAGTGCCATTGTCTCTTGTCTGTAATAACAATTCTTTTTTGCAGTCTTCCATTGAATCAAAAGTCCTCTGCATCTGGAAAGTTTGTTGAGTGGCTATAGGGTCTTGGGTAATCAGATACGCCAGTATCAATATCTTATACATTAGAATACCGGATCGGGTTTTTTATTTTGTAATTTTTTAATGAACAACTCTGTGGGCGTGTGTCCTGTCTTATGATGCACCATCATATCAAATCCGCTTTTGACAAGGCTTTGTTGATACTTGCCAGTTGATGCTCCTGTGATGCCAGTGGATGTTAGGTTGCCAACCAAAGGCATAGAACAGCCATGGGCAAAGAATAGACACAACAAACATATTAAAAATGTTCTCATATGTATTAGTCTGCTATTAATTTACAATTCTCTTTTGTAGCATCAAGTCCTTCGTTCTTATCATATATCCATAAGTGTGACCAAACAACTTGGTTGCCTTGAACTGTGCATTTCTTTCCCCAACTTAACTTTGGATTTTTGGGTATAGAACAACCAACAAGTAATATTGATGCTATTGCTAATGTGATTATTGTTTTCATATCGTATTTACCTTAATATACGTATATAATAACATAATAATACCAACAGTCAACCACATAAATATAGAAAAAACAAAAGGAGGATACTTATGAATCCAGTTAAATGGGTAAAAGACAGAGTAGACGAAAGAACTTCATGGGATGGCGCAGTGCTAATCGCATGTGGAGTTATTGTTTTAATAGCAGGGCCTTTGGCCAAACTAGCGGCGTGGGGAGCGATCGGCTACGGTGCTTGGACAATATGGAAGAGGGAGAAATAACCAATGGTTGAAAAAATCAAAAATATAGGTAATAATCTTAAAGACCTAGGCAAAAAGATTTGTGCCGAAGTCGGAAATAAAATAAAAGGTGCTGTGAAAAGTATCAAAGGATTAAATCCTTTCAAAAAGTAACAGTCTCAAAACATATGGAGGTCCCTTATGTTAAAAAGATTATACGATTTGTTCGTTAAACCTTACGAAGATTTAATGTACATACCAGAAAAACGCAAACCAACAGTATATAAGCTGGGTGGCAAACGTTATATCAAAAAGAAAGTATTTAGGAGTAGGCAAAAATGATAGAACTTGTTTTTGCCTTGTTCCTGTTGTCCGCAGAAACAGATAACAAAACTTTTGTGTTGCCTGTGGCGACCACATATCCTGAAGAGAAACAGGTAGCAACTTCTTACCCGGTGCTACCAGTCACAATAGAGACACTCAATAGTTTGTAAATTTTTTGTTAAGACCGACTTATTGATTATTAGATATCTATTCTAACTATATGTTTTCTCAGTTCTTTCACAAAGAACTCTAACTTATCGATCAATGCAATCAAGTCTTTGTCTGTGATGTATCGACTACGTTCTTTCAACTTATCATATTCCTTCAAAGAGATCTGCACCATTGGTGTAGTGTCTGATGTGCCTTCATTTTCGTATGTCGCGTCTACTGATCTATCGTCTGTCATTTGCTCTCCTTTTTATACATTATAGCACAACCTCTTCCACAGGTCAACGTCTGATTGGTAAATGCTTTTTACTTTATTAATTTGTTCTTTTGTCAATGTGGGCTTTGGATAAAGACTCTGATTTATAGGTTCACCCGTGATTGTGCCACCGAGTGCGTTCACACAATCGGATACATCTATCCAACATCGAACATTAGGTGTGATGTAATTTGTTTGGGGTCTGGTGTGCCATTCGAATCCTGTGGCTACGCCGTTGATGAATTCATCGAATGTGCCTTTGTGTTTGGTCATATCAGCTCCACCCTGGCTGTGTCTGTATATACTGATAACTCTTTCCACTGGATCTCGCACAAGTGTGTGCCATTCATAGTGCTTAAGATTTTCAGGTATGTTAGTGTGATGAGGTCGTATGCTTTCGAATCCTTCAAGTAACCTGCATTGTGATTCAATGAATCTGCCTGCTGTGCGTGGTATGTGTATGAATCCTTTTCTTTTCGTATGGATTACGAACACGACTTATTCCTCGTCGTCGTCAACTCTGTTTGTGATTACCTTGTCAACGAGTCCATAAGCAACTGCCTCTTCGGCATTCATGAACTTGTCTCTTTCCATGTCGTCCTTCAACTTCTGTAAAGGCTGTCCTGTTGTCTTCACGTATATCTCTGTTAGTTCTTTCTTCCATCTCAGCAATTCATTTGCTCTTATCTCTACGTCTGTGGCCTGGCCACTTGCTCCGCCCAGTGGTTGGTGTATCATGTGCCTTGCATGTGGTAGCATGAACCTTTTACCTTTTGTTCCTGCCGACGCTAGGAGTGAGCCCATTGAACACGCTTGGCCCACCACTATTGTCTGTATGTCCGACTTCACATACTGCATGGTGTCGTATATAGCCATGCCTGCCGTTACCAGTCCGCCCGGCGAATTGATATACAATACGATATCCTTCGAGGCATCTTGTGATTCCAAGAATAACAGTTGAGCACACAGCACCGAAGCAGTGTGTTCCTCTATTGGTCCTTCCAACATAATGATTCTATCCTTTAGAAGTCTACTGAAAATATCGTAGCTTCTCTCACCTTTGGATGTCTGTTCTATTACTATTGGTGTAAGTGGCATATCCTAATTATATAACAAAGATAATTATGCGTCAACCATTTCTGGAAATTTTAACAGCGACCCTGTAGTCCAACTAGTTTGGATTCCTTCTGGATCATCCGTGATCGGTATGATATATCCAAACTTTTCTATGCAATCTTTGTGCTGTGAATAAACTTCTTTGGCATTTTTGGCACATCTTTTGAATGCCCATTCTATTACCCTATCGATATTAGTCTTTGATTTCGAAAGGATTTTCTCTTTTATCAAAGGTTCTTGTAGAACAAAGCCAACCATTAGCACTGTCATAATGTCAGTGTAGTCCATGTCGTTGGTTTTATAAACAAAGTTGGCGCTCAGGAAATGTGGATTCTGTTTTGCATCACTGTATAATTGTTCAATACTGAAAGGAGTTGTTGGCCTCTCGTCGTCCTTTCCTGAAAATGTTTTGTGTTCAATAAATTCTATACCATGTTTCTTTATGTACTCCGGGTCAGCGGCTGGTGAATTTGGTAATAGTGCCCAATGGTTCAGTATCGTACCCCCTATGCCTTCTCCGAGGATCTTACGGAAGTTCTCCTTAAAAGTTTCTATAGACTGCTTGGGTGTCCCGACCATTAGCTCGGCCACGGTAGCCCTGTGGAACCTTTCATCCCCGAGCCTATGTTTTATCTTTGCGATCATCTCCTGCTGTTTCTCCCAAGGCAGACTTGGCCTTTGCATTGCCTCGAGACAAACTTTTTCTGTGTCCTCAAAAGTGAAAACAATTTGTTTGCCATGTGTTTCGTGATTACCTATTAAAAAATGATCAGCATTCTGTTTTAATTTAGCTGTGTTCCAAACTAGAAACTTGAAGTTTTTTTCTGGATCATATATGCTAGTGGCGTAGTCAAAAATCTCTATGTCTTGCTTCCATTGTCCAAAATTTGCATCTGTTTCTCTAATCGATATGTCGAGCTCTTTGAAAAAGTCTAGTTCCAATTGATACGGTGCCTTCCTACGTGTAACTTTATTGGTTAGATTTGAACTCCAATCACAATAAGCACAACTGTACATACAGCCACGGGCAAATTCTACCGCCAGCATTATGTCCTTGTTCATGTAACCTTTGTCTTTGAGTGATTTGATGTGTTCGCGTATAAAATCTTTCTGTGTCAGATAGGGTGATGTGCTCCAGTACTTTTCATCTCTGAGTACTTCAAATGGCCATAATTTAGCATAGCCACCCACGTTCTCGACAGTGTTGACCCAAGGTCCACGTTCTCCGGTAGCGATGTAATCTATTATGTTGCTTACTGACTTCTCTCCATCACCGTACCCCACAAAGTCTACGTATGGGTGCTTCTTAAAAAATTTAGGATCCTTATGTGCCTGTAGTTGCGGGCCACCTGCCAAAACTTTGCCTGTAGGCACACGTTCTTTAAATGCCTTTGCTATCTCCATTTGTAAATCAATATTCCATACAAAGCAGGGTAATATTAAAATATTAACTTTGTTCTTCAACAAATCGTTAATTGTTTGTGTTACATTTTTGTCTGGAATAAAGTCTTGTATCAGCCATTGGGGTTTTGATTTACCGTGTATGTCATGATAGGTCTTCATCATCCAGTATGCAGGATTAATGACAAGCAGTTGTCGTGAGCCTCCGGGAGTTAGGTCGTCGCTGTGTGGAGCGTTTGCCAGAAACTTAATACGTATTTCCTTAGTATTCATACTTGATATTTAATACTACTTTTCTGACAGCTGATCTTTAATAAATTCGTATGTGTTCTTAAGACCTTGCTCTAAAGGATAGCTTGGTTTCCAATTAGTAAGTTTTTCTATTTTGGTGTTGTCAGAGTTACGTCTCATACATCCGGCTGGGCCGGCCGGCAAGTATTTCTTCTCAATCTTCTTACCTGAGATCTTTATTAGCATATCTGCAAGTTGTGTCATCGTGATGGCCTCGTCTGATCCCATGTTGATTGGAATCTGTACATCATGTTCTATTAATTTGTCCAGGCCAATCATGAGATCATCAATGTAACAGAAAGATCTGATCTGTGTTCCATCTCCCCATATCTCGATCTCTCCTGGATCTGTTGCTTTTAAGATTTTAACACACATTGCCGCTACAACTTTTGAGTTCTCAAGTATATCACAATGTGGCCCATACATGGCATGGAATATCGGTAGAGCTATCTTCATGTCATAACTTTTTGCATACTCTATTGCTAACTGCATGTTGTATAGTTTTTCCATACCGTAGATGTTGCCAGCTGGTTGCGCCGGCCATATATGATCATCTTCGTTAAGATCGGGACCGTTGTGTCCTTGATGTTCTGTGTTGTATATCATTGCGGACACCGCATATACAAAGTGAGATTTGTTCTTTGCGGCGAAATCCATTGCTTGTATTGTTTGTATAGGATTGCTCCTACCTGTTGTCAGCTGACTTCCACCAACTCCTTTAGAGTTTGGAACATCTGCTGAAAGGTGATACACCCTATCGAAGTCGTTTTCAATCGTGATACGTGACTCCATGTCATGGCCAACGAATTCATCAACAAACACAGGATCACCAACTTTGAGTTTTTTGTCTATACCTGTGACATGGTGTCCTTGTTTCTTTAGATGCTGTGCTAGATTCTTACCAATGAATCCTTGACAACCTGTGATAAGTGATCTCATGCCAATATTTAAGTTACTATTCTTTCAGTGTCTTCCAATATGGGTGGGATTGCTTCGTGGTAAGATCCCTCTTCTTGCTTGTCATGGCCGCTTTACGATCATAACCCTTGAGGTGGTCCATGTATTGTCCCAGTTCAGAATTTATAAAAGGATGTCTGCTTCTTCTGCCGCCTGCCCATCTCCCGTCGTTGAGGTCCTCGTTTTTGATCTTTCCTTCCTTTTCAAGTTCGATCCTGGCACCATCAAATGTGAAACTGTCCGTGTATCCTTTCAACTCGAGGAATCTGTCTTTGTCGTAGTACGTCTGCCAACGTTCAAAGAACTCACTGGCGTATTTGTGTGCGGTGTTGAATGCATAATATCCAGTTTCAGAAAAACCTTTTTTTGGTCTGCCCAGGTAAGAAGTGAATGCAGTGTCTGGTATGATATGCTCCAACCAAGACATGGGGATCTTTTCAAAAGTCACTATGTCTGCGTCCAGGAACCACAACATGTCAGGTTTGGTTCTTTGATACGCATCTATACACGCAAACACCTTGTAACTGAAACGCACACAATCATATATGTAAATCTGTGTGTTCTTGTCGAAGTCTTTTTGCTCTTTGTTGTTTTGCTTGATCCTCGGATTGTATTTCGGATTGTTCTTGTGCCTGTCTATAAATTCCTTCAACTTCGGTTGCTCCTTACACAGATCATAATATTCCGTGCGTGGCAGATTGAGTTGTTGTGACATGTCGTCGGGATACAACAGTATCTTGGCATGTCCAGGCCAGTTCTTGACCGTACTCTGAATACCTGCCTGTACAGGTCTTGGCCAATACTTTGGTCCCCACGTGGTTACTATTGTTAATGATTTCATTCTACAAATTTGATTATTGTCTTGTACAATAAGTCTATTTCGTTTTTAATATCTTTGCTACCGTTACCGACAAAGAATCCGTTGTCATGTATGTCGTCTGCCGCAGTCATCTCTCCTGATACCATGTGATCCAAATCTCTCATGACAGGTTGCTTAAGGAAGTTCCTTGACGCCAGTGGTCTGTTCTGGATGCCTGCCTCTTCTAGTGCTTTGGCTATCTCTGCCCTGCGACCTTTCAATGCTCCATCCAGCACTATGCCAAACGTAAACCAACTGCTCTGCCCAAGTGTGTGTTGTACTCTGCACCATGATTTGCCAAAGAA
>LUMC01000015.1_pt1 | contig 54853 bp, 50 predicted proteins | sample 729671 | NCBI WGS metagenome assembly LUMC01 (sample SAMN03860273, study PRJNA289734) | marine metagenome | biome: seawater column; feature: ocean; material: water; isolation source: Red Sea water column Station 91 - depth 10m | place: Saudi Arabia: Red Sea | collected 2011-10-15 | depth 10 m | reverse complement strand
AGATGCACCTGCCATAAAACCTAATCGGCCTCGATACATATGTGTATGATATCCTTCTAATCCAGCGGTTGCACCGTATGCTAAAGCTTGTTCAACTGTAGCAAATAAAGGTATACCGTCAATTGTAGTAATGGCTCCTGATTCGTTTATGTATTCAGTAGGGTCTAAATATAAGTCTTTTACTTCACCTGGAAAAGGGCTTTCTGATATTTTATCGATATTTTTATCGATAGCGTCTACGCCTTTAAGAGTCCATAATATATTCGATACTAAAAACCGTTTTCTTAATGGTTTATCTTTGTCATAGTATTTCTTGACTCTGGGGCTTATTTCAAAGAATTTATCTTCATAAGAGTCATACGCAAAAACTCTGTTTACAACTTTCATTTTAGGTTTTATGGTAGGCCTGAAAGGTTTTGGATATCTAAAGAAGTCATTGAAGTCTTCGTACTTGCCTCTATACTGTATTACTTCAGGCGCAGTCGTGTATGGTAATAGTAATTTAGCTTCAGAATCTTCAGCATCAACTCCAGTACCAAACTTACCTTGGAACTTAAAATAAGGTCCAATGTATTCGTCTCCAGTTATAGCCTCTCTGAATTCTTGCCCAGGGGTATAATAGTATTTTGCTGCTGAGGCTCCACGTATACGTCTTCTTCCTGCCATTATTTTCTCCTGAAGATAGTCTCAATACTAGTTGTCCAAGTTGTGGCATCTACTTTGTGAGAAACACCTGTTACCATAAATGCACCATAATCTTTGTAAACACCAGGAATATAGTTACCTTGAATCATAGCACCGTACGGTATTCCGTCAATTCCTTCAAGGTCAAAGCTCATGTTAATAGGTATAAGCACATCGTCGCCCTGTTGTTCTTCCTCAATAGCTTTTTTAACATCAGGTAAATTATAGTAAGCGGAACGGACTTTATCGACAGTTGTCTGTTCTACTCCACTAAATAAGTCCTCAATAGCTTCTTTAAAAACTGTTTTTGGCGGGTCTGAAGTTTTAGGTGCATCTGGAGGGCAAGGCGGATCAGGTTGTTCGACGGCCGCACCGTTGAGCTCAGGAGTTATTTCATCTGTGCCAGGTTGAAATCTAAACTCTCCAGATTCTTTATTACCACCTTTTCCAGATTGTGAATTTGCACCGTACAAGATTGAGGCCTTAATACCATTAGGAACTTGGGTATCTAGAGTTACGTTTGTAGCAACACTATTTGGTCCGAACATATTTATGGTTGTTGCAGTTGCAGTACCTGTTGCGTTACCCGCATCGACTATTTTTAATTTACTAGGGTCATCAGCGTCAACTACAACGACTAACTCCCATACATTACCACTAGCGTTATTCATACCTTGTAGTACGTTTTGTATAAAGTCTTCTAATTTTTCAGATTGTTTGATTTTCTCAATTAACCAATTACAGTTAAACCATAAGTCTTGAACAGAGTCTACCGTTTTTCTTGATTTTTTCCACAAATCACCTGTTTTTAGTTCTCCGTTTGATTTTGCAGTATGTATAGCGCTTTTACCATGAATATAACCAACTAAAGGGTCTGAACAGTAAACTTGCTTACCGTTTGATATTTTAGCTTCACTAGAATCAATTGTATAAATAGGAACACCGTCTTTATGAGGAAACATATAACCTTCTAACAAGTTTTCTTCAATCCATTTCCAACTTACAAACACTGTATCCATTTGAAACATCGATTCACCAAAAAAGCCTCGAAACGATTGACCCCAGCTCCGATTAGATTTTTCTTCTTCAGTCTGTTCTCTTTCTATAGTAATGTAACCCGTTTTCAAGTTAGTACCTGAAGGCCCTTTTAAGGTCGCAGTCATTGCGTTTTTAACAGCCTGAATTGCATTACTATTTTTCTCAGTCTTGTCTTCAGCAGGACTTGCACAACCGTTAGTTGAAGCCCTATCTAAGTCCATGTCCATGTCTAAAGCGGCTTCACCAGGAGTTACAAAATGACACATACAACTAAAGCCGCCATCTGAATCTAGTGAAAATGTAAAATTGTCAACTATGCCTTTGTAACCGGTTACACAACCGTTATTACTTTCTGCAGCTGATTTAGCCGTTTCAACTGATACTTTCATTTTTGCACCATTAAAGCTCGGAAGGCCTGAAACTCTTGAGCCGTCTTCCGTGATAGTCCAACCAAAGGTAACGGCTACTGAACGACCAAGTTGCATATAGGCTTTTGCCATTTCAGCTAACTGGCTTTTTGACCAGCACTTATAGTTTACAGTTACTTCTCGTAAAGAACCTAAAGAACCCTTCATCTTTACATCAACACCTGTTACACCTGGATTAGGTACGTTGTATGTAGTATCATAACCTGCTCCATTTGTTATAACGCTACCGTTAGTACCCAAGAATCGTACAAAAACTTTCTTCTTTGATTTCCAAGCACTATTAGGTGCAGCACTGGCTCTATTGCTGAGTGCTGTTTTAATGAAACTCGGTAACGTTTTAACCATTGACATGACTAACCTCGCGTTGCGTTAAATTCATCAAAAGCCGTTACTACCGCTTCTATGTCATTTGGAATTCTTATCTGTAAACCTGGAGGAACGACTAATGTACCTTTACCTAGGTTGTTTGCTGTTGCTATTACCCACCATAAAGTTACATCTTCATAATACTGGCCAGCTAATAAATCTAATCTATCTGAATCTCGAGTAATAATGTATATATCATTTTCAGAGTGTGGAATAGAGGGATATACAGTACTCCTAAGTATAGTAGAATTCTCTACTTTGAATTTATCATATCTTTTCATATCTCGCCTCTTATATATTATACGGTTTAATGCCTGAAGATATTTCTTGTAAGAATGTACCTGAAAGCGCTAATGTATAGTGCATAGGTAACTCTTTCTGCGTCGTTTCTTTATTAGCTTCACCGAACGCAATATCCCACGGTGTAGTGTCCTCTACTGTCACATCTACTTTATCAATTATAGTAGTTAAGCCTTTCCAGAAATCACCTAACGTTATTACTAAATGTTGACCAACGCCTCTACTATCTTTTACACTAGGAGAACATTCTTGAATTAGCCTGTTTATTTTTGCAGTATTTGTCTTCAGCTCGTTTGCTGTAAATGATGGAACTTTTAACGTTAAACTCCAAGACCTTTTTCCAGAGTCGTAAATGTAACTAGGTGTAATTGCACCTACATACTTAACTTCTGAAAAAGCATAGGCAAAACTATCAGTAATTGCACCATCTATATAAGCTCTAAATTGTTGTGAACCTAATTTGAATACAATTAAGTCACCGTTCAATGCATCATCAACGCCTCTTCTTTCACCGTAATTGGGAAGTCCTAATCTAGTTGCTATGTTTTTAGTATCATAATCAGGTAACTTAACTTCATGGTAATTTGACTTCTTCCTAAAGTCCTGTATGAGTGTTGCACTGTTTTCCTTCTTTAAGTCACCATACGCTAGCGTCTTATATTGAGCAATGTCTAAGCTAGGATTACTTACTGCTAGTTCATCTATATTACCAGGTACAGATATAGCTTTTTCTGTTAGTGGGTTGTAATGTTTTATAGACGGATTAAGTGCTGCTGATGCAGGGTCAGTAGGGTCATAAGGAAACCCTGGTTGATAAAAAACGGTAGCGTCAAAAGTTGAATTTCCTGAATCTGATTTGAAAAGTCCAGTTGCACCAAAACCGAATAAACTTTTTGGTCCTCCAGGTGATAATGATATTACACCAGGTCCGCCGCTAAATGGTGTTGCTTTAGGTTCAGGACCTCCAGGTACCCCAGTTTTTGGTGGGAAGGCTGAGTAACCTGATGTTGGTCCCATATATTTTATTTGTAAATCAATAAGCCTATTACCTATTTTAGGTAATTTAGCTACACCTTCTACATTTCTTAACTTAGTATCTAATAAATAAGATGGAGCTGGTACTGGAAAGAGAGGGTGTGTATGTATTCCTAGAACGCCTGCTGCACCCTGTAATGGTATTGTAAGCGGATTGAAATTCCTATTGGCTTTATTCATTGCAATAGTATTTGGGTTAGCTCCACCGCCAACATACGGTTGCATCTTTGACTGGCCGAATCGAGTTGCTAAGTGTAATAGTCCCTTAGGCGAAGCTAGAAATTTACCTACTCTGACAATGTCTGATGCACCTAATTCTATTGCGGCTTGTATACCGGACATTGAACGATTTTGTCGGCCGCCTTGTATACCCCTTTGAATAAGTGGACCAGACAAGAATAAACTTGCTTGAGGATTATCTCGTTTAGCTTCTGTACGAATATCACTAAAGTCTGCAGCACCTATACGCTGAGCATAGTAGTCACTAAGCCTGTTTGCAAAATCGTTATCTGCTAAGTCTCCAAAAATTGGCATATTACGCTCCTAATGGTGTTCCTGCAAGTGTTAGTACATCTCCTACTTTCTTGCCGTCTAAAGTAACTGTACCACCTTGTTTTACTACCGATATCAATTCATCTAATTTTTCTACTAAAGCCGATTGTCCATCGTCTCCTTCATCTCCACCTCCTCCTAGCATTTCTCCTCCAAGTAGTCCGTCTGGAGAGAAGGTATGTCCGAATACTAACATTGTCGGAATCATAGGCGTCAATAGTAATAAACTACCAGCCAATGCAACTATTCCTAATGAAAGATTCAAAAATGCATTTCCAAGTGCACTTATTTGTTCAGCAAACGGAGCCAGTATCGTTAATGAAGCCGCTAAAGATGCTATAGTTGAAGCACCTCCTACAGCAGCCATAAGACCAAGTCCAACTGATGCGATTAAAGCACCGGCTCCTACTGCTATTAAACCAAGACCGAAGGGAGCTAAAGCACTACCAAGACTAGCAATACCACCTGCCAGTGGAACTAATGTAGCCATAGCGATAGACAATTCACTAATAGTTTCAACTCCTCCAAGTGCATTGAATACACCGACGCCAATAGCAGCTATTCCAAGTCCAGCTCCAAATAAGATTAAACCTAGACCTAATAAAGGTATTGCAGGAAGTAAAGGTAATAACGTTAAAAAGCCAAAGGCCATTTCAGGTAACATTGGTATGAACAACATAAAATTAGGAATAGCTTCACTTATTATACTTAACGCTACAGCTAACACTAACATAGCAGCCGCAACAATAAGCATCGCTGCAGCACCTGCAATGATTGCGAGTGCACCGACTCCAGACATCATTATCATACCTAATAAGGCGACTGCACCTACTAGAGCTAACATTGATACAACAGCCATTCCTACGGCTTCCCAACTTACGTTCATAAATTCTTGTACGGCTTTACCAAAGACGAATACAGCTGCAGCTACAATAAGCATTGCTGCGGCACCTTTAACTACATCGCCCATCTTAATTTTCTTCATGCTTTCCATTAAACCGCCAGTTCCACCTGGAGTTTGTTTCTGGTCTACTTCTGCTGTGGCTTTAGCCATTCCAAATATACTTGTTCTTAATCCTAATTGACTACCTAATGAAACTAAAGCTGCAGCGGCAGTTGTAGCTTGCATAGCCAATTGTATGTTTTGTGCATTCAAGAGACTTTCACCTTCACCTTGAATTTCACCTGTTTCTTTATAGTGTTGTAGAGCTTCATCTGATAAACCGGCTAACTTATCTTGGTTCTCTACCATTTTTCTAGTATCTGCTACTGACATTCCTAATGAGTCAGCTAAGGCCTGTTGCTGTATAGCATTCATAGAATTAAATTCTGCTACACTACCTACTTGATTTGCTAATTCTTTTGTCAGTGTTAAATAATCACCTTGTAAAGCCGCTTGTCTTGCAGCATCAAGGTTTAATTGTCTTCCAAGAAGAACTTCAGCCTCCATCTGTTTTGCAATAGAACCTTCAATATCTAAAAGTGAATCAGCTGCAGAGGTGATTGATGACATTTCAATACCTAATTTCTTAGCAGCAATACTAGTCATTACAAATTCTTTAGCACCTTCAGCACCAAATCTTGCAAACGCTTCAGTGTTATTAGCTATATCTTCTAGTACTGCACCTGGTGCTACATTATTAGCTTTTGCTAAACTAGTAACCATGTCCTGCATAGATTCAGCACCCTGTTGAGTACCATCTGTAACGTCTTTGAATACCGTATTTAACTTAGCAGCATTGTCGGCACTAAGACCATATCTTACACTTAATTCTGTTACTTGCATTACTGCACCTGAATTAAGGTTTTCAAGAGCACCTGCTTCTTTTGTTAACGCCGCAGCAGCAGCCATAGCATCTTCAGTACTACCACCATACATTTTAGCTTGAATGGCCGCTTCCTTAGTAGCGCCAGCTAATTTTAATCCTTGACCAGCAGATAGACCTAATTCCTTGGTTGTTTGGAATGCCGCTTTTGCAAAAGCTCCAATGAGAGCTACAAGAGCAACTAACCCGGCGGTCATAGCCGTCATAGGGTCGGTAACAATAGCCATGAAAGTATTCTGTAAACCTTGAGCTTTATCTTTGGCACTGTCTATTGAATCTTGGAATTCTTTCTGTTTCGCTTTAATAGCGTCTTGAACGTCTTCGTTTTCTTTCTGTTTTTCAAGTAATTTGATTTGAGTATCAAGTTGTTTAACTAGACCTTGATTTATGAATCTACCGGACGCAACCTGTGCCGCTATATAAGAGTTTCGTTCCTTTACTAAAGTGGATAGTTGACCTGCAGTATCGGTTTGTGCTTTTAACGATGCAGCAATATCTTTTGCTGCCTGTTGAGTCGATTTAGATGCGCCTGCTACCTTACCACCTAGGATATCACCGAGCTCGTTTGCGAAATCTCGTGCGTTCCTCATATTTTCAGCGTATTGTTTGCCGGACTGTTCAGCCATCTATAAAACCTCTACCTAACGTTAAATTTTTTCTTGTATGCAGGCGGTACTTTGTCTAGAGAACCGAACATATCAATTAACATTGCTTCAATATCAGACTGAATTTCTTTTGATTTCTTTTTAAGCCTTTTCATTTTAGGGTCCTTAGCTTGAACCTTTTTCATTACACGGCTAATTACGCCGTCAAGAAAGCCTTCTATAATTGGATTGTCGTGTTTAGACATAGCATATCTCCTCATGTATAAATATCAGACGATGAGGTTGTTAGCGTCGCCTAGACCGGCTTTGTGCCTTTTTGATTTCTGCATTTTCTTTCTTCTTGCGTTCTGCAAGTTCTCTGAAATAGAATTGTCTCAAATGAATAGGCATTTCGTACACGTCCCTGTGCTGAAACCCACCTTGTCCGTGGTAGCAGAGGTCAAATATCTGCGTGTGTAGATTCGGGCCGTAGTCAGACCCTAGGCCAAAAAAACTGGACGTTCATTGGTATTTGTTGATTCGGAACCTCGTGTCCACATTCAGGGCACTCAAAGTCGAATGTCATGTCGATATCTGGACTTAATTTTTCAATTTCTTTTCTCAAGAACATCGTGTCTCTTGATAAGAATTCTTGGTCAACAAATTTGTTAATAGTAGCTTGTGTCTCATCGTTGTCTACTGAAAGAATCATGTTCTTAAATCTAGTTGACATTTGAGGGTCAACAGTCTTTACAAGACTTCTTTTCTTAATAGACTTAGTCATTTCAGCTACTTTAGCCTCATCTGAATGTGTTAATAGTTTCCATTCGATAGTTCTTTTACTAGCAGGAAGAACAGTAGTAAATCTATTTTGACCTTTTGTATAGTTTTTAGGGTCAATCGGCTTATCCTTTAATTCTGTAAGATTAACTTCTATTTTAGATTTCGTACCACATTCTGGGCACGTTATTTCAACTGGATATTCACCACCATAACCTAATACTCTGGCTGCAACCATAATTGCATTCTTGTCACCGACAAGTAGGTCATTATAGTTAATTGGACTTACTATAAGACTTCTTAATAGTTGGTCGATTACCAGACCTTTTTTAATAAGGTTTTGACTTGTAAGAATGTCTTCTTCTTTAGCGGTCATATACTTCATTTCAATTTTACCAGAAGATAGTGGGTTGTCTTCAGGATATAATAGTCCTTGACTAGGTAAATTGATAATTTCTGTTGGATATTTAGCAGACTTCTCCGTCGGCTTGTTATTAGACTCAGTTTTGTTGTCAACAAATGATTGGTTGATAACTTGTGCTTTTAACTGTTCGTCAGTTAACTCTTTTCCTGGGTAGTCTTCATTTACTTTTGGCATAACTTTGTTCTCCTGTTGTTGTAACGTATATAAATAAATATCGGTAAACCCTAAAAAAGCTCAGATTTACTGAGCTTAATTAGATAATAATTTTTACTTGTTATTGAAATACGTATACACCTGTTTCAGTGCCGGTTACAACTACTTTTTCTACAGCCATTGGATAGATAGTGCCCGCATTAAATACGTGACCAGGTACATCTTGACCGTCGATAGTTATTGTTGCTAAAGTGCCAGTGTTTGTACCAGATATAATAAATGCTGCACCAGTTGATGATGTAACACTAGTTATAATTCCATTACTTCCAGTATAACTTCTGGATGCAGTAAAGTGTGCGGTTGAATCGCCTTCTACTACAGATACTTTTTTGTATATTGCACCGTTCTCCATTGATAATCCTCTTAGAAATTAAGAACTGCGTAGTCGAATCTAATATCTAGAGTCACTAGCATTGGAGTTCCATCTTCTTCCCAGCTCATATCACCGAAGTCTGCTTTAGTTACATAGCAACCGAAAAGCTTCCATTCTTCAACTTTAGCACCTACCGGGTCAAGAACGTTAAACGTAATATCTTTCTTATAGAAATCAGCAAAACCATCTCTACCTGTTACAGATTCGTGATGTAATCTTACCCATTCCATAACAGCTTGTGCTGCAGAAGGTACAACAGGGTCATATAATTCGATACCTGAGATTGCCTCCCATTGGCTTCGACCTTTGATGTATCTTTCCACGTTCATGTGTTTCAGAATTACTTCATTGTTGTTTATTGCTGGTCTGTTCATCTTTCTAATAAGATAAGCAGGAATACCATCGACGTACATAATAAACCTATTTTTTACTTTAGGTTCAAACTTATTGAACATCAATTCATGTGGTTCTACTAATTCAGCCATTGTTTATTCTCCTCAAGTATAAATATCTTAATCGTCAAAAGTTGCGCCAGTTGGCATGATATTAAAGTCAATTATGATGAATTCAGCAGCTTTTGCAGGCTGTAAGAATATAGCACCTTTCATTTGATTTCTATCAATTACATCTGGAGTGTTATTAGCATCGTCCATTTGAACTCTGAAGGCAAATAAACCTTGTTGCTCTTGGACTGTTTGCATATATGGCTCAACTTGTGCTAAGAATCTTTGTCTAGTTGCAGCAGTGTTGTTTTCAAATACTAAGAATTTACTTACACCAGCAACAAATTTCTTCAAGTTGATTAAAAGTCTTCTAACATTTACACGGTCAAGTGCAGATGCTTTTTTCTGAAGGGTCTTCTGACCAAATACAACAACACCTTCACCAGGGAATGTCGCAATTGGATTGACGTTTGCTTCATATAATGTATCACGATTTGCGTGAGTTAATTTTCTTTCTGCTTGGATTGCTATTTCAATTCCACCTCTGTTAAGTCCTGCTGGAGCAAACCATTCATGTGCTAGTTTATCGCTTTGTGCAAATATCGCAGGTAGTAAAGTAGATTGTGGTACCCAAATATAATTACCAAGTACGCTGTTAGGTATTTGAACCCATGGCCAGTACATAGCCGCGTAGCTAGAATCTACACCATCAGCTTCTGCTACTGCATCTGCAATACCTCTATTCCACAATACAGGGTCAACGATTGCCATACAATCACCTCTGTTTTCGCAAGCTTCAATTAGATTTGTATCTACTAGAGTACTATTTCCATTACGTACAAGACCAGGAACAGCAATTAAGTTGATATCAAATTCATCAGGATTAGAAAGTAAACCAAGTGCAGTTTCAATTGACGATTTACCGTCATCATCAGTAGTTGGGTCTAGACCTTGTACATTGGTTGCATCGATGTTTTCATAAAACTTCATTGGGTGTTTGTAATCATCAGCACCACCGGCAAATGAACCGGATGAATTACCTGGGAAGTTTGAACCAGAAAGAGCAATTGCAGCATCAGTAATTGTTCCGTTTTCATCTAGATAATTAGGAATGTTGGAAATAGAAGATTCTTCGATGAAAATATACTTTGAACGATTCGGGAACGAACCTGTAGGTTGTAAATAATAACCTGTAGTAGCATTACCCTTAGCAGTTAATTCTTGAGTTCCGACTCTTAATCCGATATAATTAGCATCGTTCGGGTCCATTGTCAGACCAGTAAATTGTTCAAGGATAACTTTTCTTTTATTGGTATCGTTACCTCTTCTAATAATAAGGTTAAATGTTCCTTTAGCAGAATTAGCACTGGCGATTTCCCATCTGAAATTGTTTGCACTACCTGATACAAGAACTCCATTAGTACCTTCTGTATTTGTACCGATACTGTTTAAGTTTTCACCTTCACCTCGAGTTTTGATTCTGAATGATACGCTTCCACCGCTTTCTAAACTTTCTGTTGCTGGACAACCGTTAAATGTAGGAGCTGAACCATCTGAAGATGAATAGCTCGAACTAGCTTTAGAGTGGTTTATACCCATTACTCTACAAACTGTAAGCGGTGCGTTATGTTTTAAGTATTCTTTTGCAGCGATTGACGTAAAGAATTGATACGTTGAACTGCCTGATTCGTATGCTTCACCAAAAATATCTAAGTATTCAGCGTAACTGTTAACTTTAGTTGGTACTAGAACTGGGCCTCTTGCTGTAGGACCTACAATAGCACCACCTATCGCTTCAACTCCTGCTTGAACGAATGATAAGTCGTTTTCTCTGGTAAAAACACCTGGACTAACTATTTTCTCAGCCATGTTTATTTCTCCTAATTATACAAATATATGTACTTCTTGCTGTGTATAAATATCATTCTCCAGAGTCAAAACTATTTAGACGGTGTAAAAATGCCGGACGTCAGGTCGATGTTACCATCACCATACGTGTCTTTTAATTTTGCAGCCAAGTCATTTTCTTCCTTGTACACGCCTTTTAGTTTTTCAACTAGAGAATCTTTCTGTTGATTTATTGCAACAATCTGCGATTCTATTTGTCCTAATTGAGCTACTGTTTGCTCAAATTCTTGTTGTAAATTTTTAAGTAAGCCGATTTCAGCTTCTGTTAACTTTTTTTCCTGTGACATAACTTGCTCCTTTTTTATTTTAGTTTTTAATTGTCTTACTGAGTGAATCTATCGCCTTTGTTATCGACGTCTTGTAGCCCTGTTGCATCAGGGTCGACTTCGGGGTTAGTGACGTTATCAACCACTCTAGTATTAAATATCACCTGACGTGGCGAATATGATATCGGTTGGTAATTACTCATTGCTTTTTGTGTATTCTGAGGTATTATGTATCCGTTCATCTCTATAGTGAAACTTGATTTAACAGCACGATCTTCGCCTTGTTCTGCTGAAAGGTCTACGGAATATGACCCAATCTTAGCTAAAAACTTAGCTGTATCATCTCCCCAGTATTGACCTGCTGCATAATTTATATCTTCGATAATAGGGTTCATCTGTTCTATGTAATCCGTCATGATTACACATTCATATGTTAATTTAACGTAATCGGGTACAACTACGTTGTGATACTTTTGTGCAGGCTTTTGTCCTGTTAGTCTTGAAAACTGGTCATACCTATTTCTAGAATTAAATTGTGTCGTATAGGATTGTACAATGGGGTTGTTTACATCAACCTTAGTACTTATTAAATGCTTCTCTACATTAGTTCTTTTATATGCTATCACGGGTATTTGAGCCTTGCCTTTAGAGTCTCTAACAAAACTACCTTTCTGAATAGATTTCCATCGTTCTGGATTAGCATATACTATTGGCACAGACTCGATTGTTTCAGCAGTTTTCACTTGAGGCTTAATTACATTTGAAAGATAATACATAATAGCACTATCCACTGTCATTAAGCCTAAAGAAATGGGCTTATCTTGCTTCTGCTCTATTCTTTGTTGATTTCCTCTACTAGTCTTTGCCATTATGTGAACCTCGGTCTATTTTGATTACCACGTCTAACTTGTTCTATAGATACTTTATCTCGTCTGGTCTGGTGTGTTGCGCATATTACAGCAAAGTTATCACCAGTATCCGATTCTGATTTATCAAAGTCAGGGTCTTTGCCGAATAATAGTTTATTTTGTACCACAGAATCAATTTCCCAGTATATATCGTTCCAATGTATGATGTCGCCTACTTCTAATACTAGGTTAGCATGTTCTCTTAATTCATGACGTAAAAAGGAATATGTAGCCTTTTGATTGACGTCTAGAATATCACCGCCGGTCCATTCTTGGTCTTCAACCTCTAACATACATTTTACTCTGACTGCAGTCTGATAAACTTTCTTGACTGTTTCACCATATATGTTTTCACGACTAGATGCAATATGCGGTTTATAGATATCCACGGCAATATCAAGAACGTCATTGATGAGTTCTCTATTTATACCTCTGATAAAGGCGATGTCCTGTGGTTTACCAAATAGTGACATAATTATCCAATGTATATATTAAGTGGAACTTTGTTTATAGACTCTTGCTGGAATTCAGCAATTTCTTTTTGTCGTTCCATTAAGTTTCTTTTACTAGCCTGTTCTAAGTCTTCTCTAAGTTGAGCTATTAAGTTTTCTTTTTCTGCACTAGCTTCGGTTCTTAGTGTATCACCATCTAAGTTTACATCTCCTCCTGGAGTTGGTAATGCACCATACTTACTTCTGATTTCACCAAGAAGTTCTTTGGCGAGCGCAAGGGTGTATTTTCTAATCCACTGACGACCTGGGCTGTTAATTTGTTTATAAACCATGAAGTCATAATTGATATCTGAAAAGTCAGACGTCGAATTAGTAGAACCGAGCATTTGACTATTTCTATCTGCAAGCTTGATATATTGAAAGATTATTGAGCCTGATGCTTGTGGCTTTGGAAATATCCTTAGTTTATTGTTAATCAATTCAAAACTGTATGCTGACCTTCTAACCATGTCGTTAAGTTCGATAGCCTCTATTCTCAATAAGTCGTCATATATTGGCATCATTAAGTAATTAACAGCAGGTGAATAGTTTTGAAAGCCAAATTCCGATAATTGTTGTATAGTGCCATAACCAGAACCTAAATAAGGGTCAAAGAATCTAGTTATTGCAGGAGATTGTTGATAGAATACTCGCTTAACTTCTATAGCGTTTGTTCCCGGTGTTCCAGACTCATAACTTGTAATACTACTGTCGGTTAAATCATAAACTTGACTTCCTGAATTGATTTGTACTGAACCTGTAAACCAAGTAACTTCACCGCCAGAACCTGCTTCTGTACCATATTGTTTTGACAACTGAATCATTGAAGCTAAACCTGTTGATTCTACACCTCGATGTGTTAAATTACTACCTGTACTAACGCCTTGCATTGAAAGCAGGTTGTCTTTGATATTAAATCTGTTGACTTGTGAACTATATTCAGATACTGACTCTTCAAAACAAGCAAAAAACTGGATTGCATTCATTTCAATATCTACGGTCGGATACCCTAGTCTTTTAGCACACCATTCTGCCGTATTTTCTGCATCTGCTACAAATACCGAGTCAGAATCATATATTCCAAATGGGGTATCACCTGGAAAGAAAGATGCTGAACCGGGCCATGTTATATTAGTTGCCATATCTTATCTCCTTATTAGTATAAATATCAAAAACTTCCGCCATCTAGCTTAGTTTTAATGGTTCCTTCTACGGTTAAATCACTTGACGCTGTTACAGGGTGATTAAACGTTATTTGGCTTCCACTAAATTTAGCTGCAATTGTGGAAGTATTAGCATATATTTCAGTTCTTCCAGCGCCGCCCGTTCCGGATTGTCTTCCTATTCTAATTACATCAGATTCTGCAGTACCTAAATTTAATGCTGCTTTAGGGTTAACTGATAGGTCATCGCTAGCTCCAATTGTAGAAATAGTTTCATCACCGTCAAAAGTTATACCGCCTCCTACACTTAAATTACCACTTGCACTTATATCACCGGATGTAGTTATTGCAGTAAATATGTGTTGCGAACTTGAAATAATTCCACTAGGTATATCACTTAAGTCATTATAAGATGAAACTCCACCTCCAGAACCAGCTACACCTTGAGGGCCTTGAGGTCCTGTAGCGAGCGCTACAACGACTTCAGCAGTCGGTTGTGTAACTTCGACTATGTTTTTAGAAGTATCAACAGCCACAGACGGTGTCGCCGACTGCTGTACAGTTACTTCTACTGGAGAAGTTGTGATTGATAGTGTACTTGTGTCTGGCGTAACATTTACTTGATTCTGTGTTACATTTACATCTGGCATTATTGAGGTTCTATTAGTGTTACTTCATTATCAACTTTAACTTTACCTTGTAAGAGACGAACACGTTCATAAGTTGAAGTATTGGTAAGTTCTAAATCATAAACATAATCTCCAGCAGTTAACTGAGCTGAAGCAGAATAGCCTATGTATAATCCGATTGAACCTGATACTGCATTTGTTTCAAAAGGTTGACTACCGCTGACGCTTATAAAAGCACTTCCTGTAAGGTCGCCTGCTGTTGGATAAGCTTCGTCTTTACTATGCGATAATTGTAATATGGCAGATGACGTGAAATTAGGTTTAATCTGCATACAAGCTTCGTAATTAGTTAAGTCAACTAGCGATCCTGCACTATCCTTATATGTGATTTCTGTTTGAAATGTTTCACCTTGTTTTATGGTAAAATTATATGTGCTCATGAATATCTCCTATCTCTACGAGTATAAATATCAGGCCTCGTCGTAGAACTTCAGAATATCATCCAGAATTGGATGTCGATGGTTGTTTAGTAGTTCAATGTTACACAAGCCAGGTACTTTTGATGCCATATTACCTAAGAATCTTAAACCTGTGTCTGAACCTTTCTTTAGGTCTATTTGGTCAGTGTCGCCGCAAAACATCATCAGACTATCTAAACCTATTCTCTGAAGTATCATTTTGGTTTGTTGATGGTCTAAGTTTTGACATTCATCGACAATAATACAACTATTTAGGAAAGTTCGGCCTCGCATATAACTAACAGGAACAATTTCTATCTGTTTGTTATTGATAAGTTGGTCTACTCTTTCACGCCTAAGAAGTTGATACATGTTAGAATATATCGGTGCAACCCAAGGGTCCATCTTTTCATTTACTCCACCAGGTAAAAAACCGAGGTCTTCTTTACTGACGGTAGGTCGGGTGATAACAATTTGTTTGACTTCTTTTCTTAAAAGTTTACTAAGAGCTATTTGACAAGCTAACAAGGTTTTACCAGAACCGGCTTTTCCATTGATAACTGCTACTGATGATTCAAGTATTTGAGCTTTAGCTTGTTTTTGTTCTTCGTTCAGAGACAACAAGAATCTGTAACCTTTCTTGATGTTTTTTGTCCCTGCATCTTTTGCAAATGGTTGTGACATATTAACCTCCTTACCTTTAGTATAAATATCACCCAAAAAAAGACCGGTCTGTTAGGACCGGCCTTAATTTCAAAGTATATTAGTTAAATCTAATGTATTACACAAAGTGTAAATCGCTACAGAAGACTTTACCAAAGAACTCAGGTCTTACCACTTTCTTAGCGTAACGAGTCATTACACCTTTTCTAGGCGTAAAGTTCGTTGGGTCGTAAACAAGTGGAGTCATGATTAACGGAATGTACGGAGCATATACAGCACCAGTTTCTAAGAACTGAGCACCTCGGAATCCCATGATAATCTCGTTAGATTGCATGTAAGGATTCTTGTACACTGTGTACTTGTTGTTAATTGCACCAACTTTTGATACACCCATTGCAAATTGGTTTTGCTCACCAGATGAATCAGTACCGTATCCTGGAATAGATTCTAAGATAGTACAGATGTCAGGAGAACAAACTAAGAAGTTTGCACCACCTCTCATTGTTTTCTGGTGAATCTTGTTACTTACTTTAGCAATTTTAGTTCCTAATGTTTGGAACCATGTGCCTTGGTTGTAAGCAGCAGGAGCATCAACTGAAGTAAAGTCAGCTTCTGTTCCAGCAGTACCACCGTTGTAAGTATCACCGATTCTTGCAGACCAGTACTCAACAGTATTAGCATTTTGCGATAACATTGCTAAGATTTCTAAATCGATTTCCATCGAAATGTACTCTGAAAGCATTGATGTTAATTCAGCTTCAGCATCGATTGAGTGATAAGCATTCAAATCTTGTTGGAATTCTGGAGACCAGACTACCTTCATTTTTCTTGTCTTAGCTACAATCGGCACTTGCTTTAATTCAACTTCGATTTCTGGAATACCAATGTTTGCTCCGGCAGAGTTAGCAGTAGTTCCAAAATCAGCTGGAGTTGTATCTTCAAAGTCACCTCTTTGGTTAGCAACAGGTTGCTTAGCATATTGTACAGTTAAACCGCCTGTGATGTCAGCCATACCGTCACCACCTAAGATGAAGAACGATACGTTGTTACCGTCTACAGTTGTGAACTGTGGATAGTGATTACCTAATGAAAGATTACCACCAGCATCAGCAGTAACTCTGAATCCTTGTACACCTTCTGGGTCGTGATCGCCACCAGCTAATGTTACAGTAACTTTCTTGAGGTCATTACCACCGTGAGCAGAGCCAAGCGATGCACTTAATGAAGAAGATAATGCAGAATCATATCCTACGTCTTTCCAAGATGCAGAAGTAATTGTACCGTTAATAGATGCAGATTCTGCGTTGTTAATAGAGTAACCGAATTTACCAGCGCCGTAAAGACCGCCAGTTGCATCACCTGAAGATGATGTGTTACCCATGATGTCAGTTCCGTCAGCGAAACCAGTAGTTGCGCCACCAAGGACATCATTTCCATATTTGAAATCTAAATAGAAGATTAGTCCAGAAGGTAGGTTCATCGGCTGAACGCTAACAAATTCTTTTGCAGCGATTTCAGCGAATACTCTACGTACTAATGGAAGAGCTACACCTGCCCAGTTTTCTTTATCGTCAGCCACGCCAGCATTGGTTACAGAAGCTTCTGAAATCAATTGTCTAGCTTGGTTCTCTAAAAGAATAGCAGTGTTGTGCTTTTCATAATCAGCACCTATACCTTCAAGAAGACCAGTACCTTCCCACTTAGACACGTATTGCTTAGTCTCAGACAACTGATTTCTGTAAGTTGATTGAGCATCTGTAAGCAAATCGTTTACGTTTGTGTTAAAAGCCATTTTTAATTCTCCTTAAATAATGGTTGAATTACAATCCTGCAAGTCTTTTCATTCTACTTGCAAAATCGTTATTTTCGTTAATAATTTCTTTACTTGGTGCAGTTGAAGTCGTACCTTTCGATGCGAATCCTTCTGTCACTCTAGGCTTGCTAACTTTTGATAAGCTTTCTGATAAAGTAGTGTAAACTAATTTAACTTCTCTTACAGATTTTGCTCTATCGAAGTTCTCAATCACTTTCATCTTCTGAGATTCAGATAAACCTTTATTTCTAAAGATTTTGTTTGAGAATAGAAGTTTAGCGTTTAATAAATTAACTTCATTGATTTTAGCTCTTAAGTACTTAATTACTCTATAAGCTTCTTCCAATTCCTCGTCTTTATCTTCTTCTTCAACTTCTTCATCAGCATCTTCTTCCTCAGTTAAAGACTTGATAATCTCTTCTAATGACTCGTCTGCATCTTCAATTTCATCTGCGTGCTCACCTTCCATTTTCATTTCGTCAGCATCTTCATTTTCATCTGCATCTTCGTCTTCATCTTTAGACATCATTTCTTCAACTTCAGCTTCATCAGCATCTTCGTTCTCATCGGCTTCTAGTTCCTTGATAATTTCTTCAAGTTCTTCGTCCTTTTCCATCTCGTCCATGTCTTCGTCTTTGTCTTCACCTTCGTGATAACCTTCTTCTTTATCTTCGCCTTCTTCATGGTGCATTTCGTCAGCGTGTTCGCCTTCTTCTTTTTCCATTTCGTCAGCGTCGTCCATTGCTACGTCAGCAGCAGGTTCTTCAGCAGGTGTATCAGCAACGGCTACATCCTCAACGTCGTCATCTTCTAATTCATCAGTTTCTTCTTCAGAAAGTTTAGATGCTAACATAGATTGAATCTTAGGAGCGAAAGCCTCTTCAAGAGCAAGTTTAGCATTAGCAATTGCAGTTTCTTTAACCTGCTTAGCGTCAGCGATAGCCTCTTTTAATAGGTCTTTTGACATTTTATGTCTCCTCGTAATATGTTGCGGGAAATACGGCTATTAGAACCGTAATAGAATTTTTTTCATATGTACGTGCTTCAGTATAAAGGTTAGGACGAAGCATTTTTAGTACATCTTACGTGTATAAGTATATAGTTGGGGCGTAAAAGCCTAAAAAAAGGGGCAAAAAGCCCCAATTTTTCAGTTTTATGTGAGATAGGTCTACTTAGGACCGTTTGTAGTTAAGATAGTCCAACATTGCTGCATCTTATCTCTTCGTTTTTGTTCTCTCACCTCCTTCTCATTCCAACGTTTAGCAGCCTGCATCTTTTCACGCTTTTCTAAACTAGGTTTTTTGAAATATCTTCTGTCTCTAATCTCTTGAAACAGGTCAGAATCTTTTAGCTGTCTTTTAAGTTGTCTGAGAGCCTTTTCGATAGCCATAGGTGAGTTGTCTGGTACTTTTACGGCATGTGTACCTCCGCCGGGGACGATGAAATCTCTCCTCTTCCATCTTTTTTGCCTTCTTTTAGGCTTGTAATCTTTTTGCATACAAAATTATTTAAGTGTTTTTAATTGTGTCTAATATAACCAAATTAGTTGAACTAAAAAAGTTTATTCAGTAATTTTATCGTCTTCATCTTCAGCATTAACGATTTCGTAGTATTTACCTAGCTTATAGCCGATGTCTTCATATAGCGATTGAGCTCTGTAGCCTGCTACTTTTAGGTCTTCTTGTACTTTGTCTAGTTCTTTGACAGCTTTTGCTACTTCGCGCATGTCGTTTTTGATTCTTGATTGTTCAAACCAGTCATCGGCTTCATGTATTGCTAAGTAACCTGCATTGTGAGCTGTCTTTTGTATTTCTTTTATAGCATCCTGTATTTCATTTATATGTTTAAACAGTTTGCTGTACTCGTTAAGTCCTCTAACTTTATGAACTATGGACTGTTTCTGTTCGTTAGTTAAAGATTGATTTTCAGATAATATCTTTTTTAGTTTCATTACTGTCTCCTTAATGTCCGCCGCATCCACATGTAGGTTTTTCTATACTACAAACGCCGGTTAATTCACATATAACGTCGGAAATTAAGCTATCAACCTTTGAAGACTGTATATTATGTGATACAGACTCATTTACATTGTACATAAATGCACCGTGAGTTGATGGATTACTTACAAAGTCCCAACAAACTAATTCAAAGTCGTCTTGTACTTCTAATGTACCGTTTTCGTTTACAGGTTTAACAGAACCTAAACCTCTTGAACTTATTCCTAATTTAATTCCATGTTGCATCAGTTGTTTTAGTATGTTACCAGAAGGAGTGGATAAAATTTCAACCTTACCCATTACATCATCGCCATCCCACCAGCAATCTAATACATTATGACTTACATTCTTAAGATTAACTACAGAAGATTCTGGGTGGTCTAATTCACCTAAAGCTCTTTTCTCTGCAACTTCTCTCTTTTTATATTTTTCTACTTCTCTTTCGAGTATTTCCTTTGGATATATACGACCGTTTTGGTTTTTAGCATCGCTTCTTTGAAGAACGCCTGTAACAATTACACGTCCGTTATTAGTGTTTTCAGACTCAGTAATCATTTCAGGTCTAATTTCAAATAATGTGTAGTCTATAAGTAATTGCTTTGCCATTTAGTTTCCCCAAACACTACGTTTTCTAAATAAGTCAAAGAAGATTCTTGCAACTTCCTGACGGATGACAGTTCTGACTTTAGCTATATCAGCTGATTCTAAGCCTTCACCTACTATATCGTATCCAAATTTTGCTAAGTCTTTCTTCTTTCTAGTCTTATCAGATTCATCATCTGAAAATGCATAGGGAGTTTGATATCCCGGTACATTAGCAGTCGTATTAGCTTCAGATTCTAATTCAGCCTCTAAATCTTCAGGTTCATCTGATGTTAGCAGTTCTTCAAATATCTTATCAAGATTCATTTTTAAGCTCCTTAATAAGTTCATACGAAGTTAACAGTGCAGTGAAAGTACTATCCTTAGGGTCTTTGTTATATTTGTCTTTAAGTTGAGACTTAATCTCATTTATCTTTATTTTCTTAACCTTATCAGTTAATTTAATAGAATCTAACTTTTTAATTACATTAGTGATAGCAGAGTTAACTGCTTCTTGTAATTCAGGGGTATTGTTGGTATAAGATATGTATGTTTTTAATAAATCTCTTTGTCCCTTATCTAGTTTTGAGTACTTCTTATTAAATTTTTCAACTAATAATTTATACGTTAAATCTCTTAAGCCAGTGTCTTCTTTTTTGAAGTCTTCGACTATTTCAGTTCTCTGTGTTTTCTTATCAGTTGACTTATTACATATGTGCTCTATTAAAGTAAACTTAGATGTAACTCTTTCTGCAGGGTTAAATTTTTCAGTATACAACATTTTATACACAGATGCGTACAATTTATAATCTGGTAACTTAGTTTTAAAGAAAGATTCTAAATTATAATTCTCACGTATAGCTTTAATAAGATTATATCTTTGCTTAGTAATGGTCTTCTTACTTAATTTCTTATGTTCTGACACTACAGTTTCAATTAAAGCTGTAGCTTTGTTTTCAGTATTGAAATTAGTTTTTAATAGTTGGTGGAACAAACGTAGTTCTTTGTTTAATTCCGTTCCCTTTTTAAAGAATTCTTTAATTATAGTTATTGATGTCGACTTATTCTTTGAATTCATCGCATCGGCAGTCACCTGTCTAACTAATAGTTCAAACAGAATGCCTGTGTTCTTATATTTCGAATGTCTTTGTTTTGCCATTACATTTCACCTATTTTGTTATGAATAAATATCAATTTCCTAGTCTTTATTCATCGTCTACTATGTTGTTCTCAGAAAGTATGGTAGATTTACCAATTTTATCTAATTCTTTAATGTAGCTTTCTCTAAAATTATGCTGTATACTTCTATCTGGGAACTTAACTGTTCTTTTTGCTTTATCTTTACCTAACGGGTCTCTACCTCTAGCCGAGTCCTGATGTCCATACTTCTTTTTACGGTCCATGTTCTCACCTTGGTCTACTTTGTCAACTGAATCTTGAAAGTCATCACTAAATAAAGGCGACTTAAACGGTTCAGCCTCTTCTTCACCAGCCTGTGCCAATGCATAGTCTGTTGCAACTACTACGCCAGATTCAGCAGGGTCATTACCTTGTTCGATTTCATCTTGTCTCAACTTAAACTTCATGTCACCGAGTACTTTACCCATTTCCGATTTGATTTCGTTATCGTTTAAGTTGTATACGTTCTTGTATATCCACTCTTGAGATAGCATTCTACCGTCTTGTAAGTCTCTAGCTAAACTTACTTTAGTGTTCCACAACTCAAGTTGTTCTTGTTCGTAGATTTTACTAGAAGGTGTAAGACTTAATTTAAAGTCTAGCAAGTCTTCTGACTTAAAGCCTTGTGAATATAAATGTAGCATTGCTATTTTATATAATTCACTCACAACAATCTTTTGAATTCTTTCAATTGTTCTAGCAAATCTAACATCTTGGGCCGCGAGTGTCGCTTTACCTTCTACTCCTTCCTCAAAACCAAGAAAGGCTTTTGGTATTTGTAAAGCGGCCATCATTCTATTCTTTAAGTATTCAACATCATCGATACCGCCAAACTCCATTCCACCTAAAGAATCAATTTCAGTTCCTGATTGACCGCCTCGTACTGGAAGATAAAAGTCTTCCATCATATTCTGTATATTGAATTTAAGATTGTAGTTACCGTCATTACCAACATAAGGCGTCTTTTTCATGTTGTTCATGACTCTTTGCATATAAGCATCTACTTCATTAGGAGGTATGTTACCTATATCAATCTTAAATACTCTTTTCTCAGGAGCACGCATAATTCTATGAATCATCATTGCATCTTCCATAAGCGTCAATTGTTTCCACGTTTTCCTTGCTGATTCTATCATTGACTTACCATATGGTAAAAAGTTTGTGTCAGACATCAATCTGAAGTGAGCTATTTCGTAATTATCAAAGTACGTTTTTGGACCTGACGCTAGGTTAGCAGTATAATTTTGAGCTGCAGATACATCTCTTAAGAATCTAACTTCATCAGGGTTTTTAGGGTTCCAACCTTCTTCTCGTTGTAGTTCATAGGTACTTAACGGCATGGCATTAGTTATACCTACTTTTTCAGTTATATCTAATTTCAAATAAAAGTCGCCGTACTTAACCATGTTCCTAATCCAGGGCCACAAGTTATATTCTATATTTAGAACGTCATAGAATAAATTCTGAAGAACTTTCTGTACGTCTTGTTTATCGGTTGTTATTTTTAAGATATCGCCATATTCGTTTTTCATAGTACATTCATCAGCATAAATGTCTAATGCAGCACTTATAATTGAATCTTCGTCCATTACTTCATAATCCGTAAACAAAGCTATACGTGCAGTATGAAAATTAGTATCTGCACTATATCCTGTTGAGATTGAAGTTGTATGTAGTCTATTGTATCTATCAACTAATCTATTAGTTGCAAAGTCATCGTTGGCTTGAACTTTATTGATGTCTAAGACTTTTAAGCCGCCTGATGTTTTAGTGACAATCGTGCCACCGCTGAATAATCGGTTTAATCTTCCAAAAAATGATTTATCTGCCATGTTTTTTCTTCCTATTTAATAAGCCATGTTAGGTCGTCGTCTGCATTACCATCCGGCTTCCAATTCCAACCAGTGTCTTTGTTACCTAAAGTTGAAGTAGGACCTGTTTTACCCATATGGTTAATGGCGGTTTTATTTAACTGTAGGCCTTCGTTTCTAAGTTTCATCGCTGAATCTCTTACAAACAAGCCTATTGCAAATGACATTGTTAAATCGTCATTGTAACCTTGTTGAGCTTCCGCCTTTTGGCCTCTCCAAATAAAAGTAAACAATTCGTCAATCAGCCTTTTGGACTTTACGATTATCTCCTTCTCTCTAAAATAAATATCAAGTTTCGAGATAAGAAGCGGCCTTGTGCGCTGACTTGTTGTAAAACCTGGGGTCATTTGACTTTTATCTTTCAAATCATACCCTTTTGATAATTGTGTAGCAGCGTCAACATATCCTTCATGCTTGAAAGTGTAATATAGATTCTGATAGCCTCTATCAATTGCAGGCTGTATAGCAGCCCAACCTATATTAGCATTTTCAATTACTAACAGAGCCTCGTTATATTCAGTTGCTACATTAACGAGCATGTTACCGTACTCCTTAGTACCAATCTGAGATTTGAATTCTGCTACCTGAGTTAAGGTATCAATTTCAAATATATGAAAGGCCGAATAGTCTTTACCGTCGCCTCGGGCTACGTCGGCCACAACCATATAGTCTTTTGAATAGTCAGGATATTCCCATATCCACATTCCTTGGTCGACGCCTCTAGTTTCTACAGGATCCTGACACATTGTCTCTTTATACCATTGTAATAGTTCACCAGGTATAACAGTACGACCAGAACTAATAAAGTCACAGTCACATTCCTGTGCGGCTTTATCAGGACCTAAAAGAACTTCCTGCTCCTCTCTCCAGGTCTCATCTCTTTCAGGGTGTACAGTCCAATGTAGTTTAATCGGGTTAAACGTATTTTCACGAGCTTCGGACTTCACCCAAGTTTGATGGAAGAAGTTTCCAACTCCATTGGGTGTTGACAGAACAATCGCGCGACCACCAGTTGCGAGCGTTTGCTGTGCCGAAGCCCAAATCTCGTCTATCTTATCAATGAATGCAGCCTCGTCTATTATCAGTAATGATAGTGCTTCTGAACGACCAGCATCACCTGCGGCTGATACAGCTTTTATCTGTGAACCATTAGCAAATCTTAAACTTAACTTGTTGTCTTCAACAGTTTTACCTTTTAACCAACTAGGTAAGTTATCATGCATAACTCGTACTTTAGTAACTAAGTTTTTAGCGACATCCTGTTTAGTTGCAATAACAAGTATATTGAAATCTTCTTTGAATATCATAGACCATAATGAATATCCGGCTGACAACGTAGATATACCTAATTGTCTAGATTTTAGAATTACATTATAATTATGTTTATCAAATTGTTGTAAGCAATCACTTTGAAACGGGTAAAGATTAAAAAGCATCTTACCTCTAGTAGGATGTTGGATAAAACAATACCTACGCATGAAGTGCACAGGGTCTTGCGCACACTTAGCATATTCTTCAGCTACTATTTGCTTTAATGATTTTTTGGTGGTCATATATATAAATATATGCTAGATTAGTGAAAGACTATTTCTTTTTATACTTTTCGATACTTCTACCGCCAAAGTACGCACCAATTACAGTAATCAAAACTAACTGTAATAAGTCGGTCCACTTTTCTTCTACTTCGAATTTAATTGTGCCTGCATCAATGAATATCAATAACATTGTACAAACAATTAAGAATATAAGAACTAAAGGCCTTACGTTTTTACTTAACCATGAATCGGAATTCATATCTGCAGTCCATCTGTCTGTGATATTTTGTTCCATTTTAGCTTGATGATTCTGAACAAGCTCTTGCATTTTTTGTTTAGCTTCTAACTTTTCAGCTTTTGACGTATGTAAGTTGTCTATAACTCCGCCCACTGACTCAACGAGTTCTCCGGCACCACCACTAAATAATTTACCAATAAAACCTGACATGTGTATCTCCTATTTTTTCTTTTTACCTCTAACCTTTTTAGCTAAGTCCTTATCTGCTCCACCCCAAGTTCCTTTACTTTTTGTAACAAAGCTGTTGACTCTAGCGTAACCCCATTGTTGTTGAGTTGCTCCAGGTTTATGACCTGTTTTCCACGCAGCCATGCCTCTATTGAAAACTTGTTTTAGTACACCATAAGGCATTCCTGTTTTGTCTGCTTTCTTTTTTAAAGCTTTTTCAACGGCTGAAGAGACTTCACCAAACATTTGTTTATATTTCTTAGTGTGTTGAGAGGGTTTGGTCTTTACACCAGCGTCACTTCTAAATTTTTTATATGCATCAGGGTCATCATCGTCCATTTTACTTCTACGCTTGATAACTCTTTCTCTTTCTTTTTTGTCGTCTTTACTTAGTCCCTTGAAATAAGAAGGCTTAGACTTTGCAGTAGCGTCTTCAGCAATTTCTAATTCAAGGTCAACAGGCTCTTGGTTCAGTGCGGCGTTGAATGCCGATTGTACTTTCTGTACATATCTATGCATGTCAATTAACAATTTCTTCAAAGCTTCTTTTTTCTTAGGGTTCTTTTCAGCCACAAACTTCTTTTGTAGTTGTTGTTGCTTCAACTGTGCATCATACAATTTTTCTGCGGCCTTTGCGAACTTACGACTAGGTCCTACTTCAAAGATTCGACTTATCTTTCTGATTTCTTCTTTAATGATTTCTCTTATATGCATCTGTTAGCTCCAAAATACCATTTTACCGATAATACCAAGAATTGCAACCCAAATTGACCAGAGTACTTTACCTGTGCTCTTTCTGAAGTCGGTGTTCTTGTTTATCCTTGAGATTGCCCCTGTATCAGGGTTAAGTAGTTGTTTTTTAATCATAGAAATGTCCGTCATCATCTTAGCCTGACCGTCTCGTAACTGCGTCATCTCTTGTTTGATGAGCTTTATTTCCGAATGTAAATGTTCGTTAGTTAGTCTAGCCATCGATAGTGCCCTCAAATTCTGTTTTAATTCTTGATATGTACTTATCTGTTTTTTCTATTAACTGAGTACTATTATCACCATTCCAATTTTCTACATCACCGGCTTCAGTTATAAATTCACGGCCTTCTGCAGTACTAATAAAGTCCTTGTATTCATTCTTTACGTCGTTTAACCAAGACTCGTAATTACCTTTCATGATACTCTTTTCGTACTCTTCGTATTTACCGTCTATAATAAGTTGTTGTTCAAATTTAGTTACACAACCGAAACACATTTTATGTATGCTCATCATCTTTCGGTCATATGAAGACTTTATAGGGCCTCCACATTTAGGGCAACATAAAGACTTTCGATTAGTTTTTCTAGCCAATCCTAGTTTAGAGACAGATTGCTTAATGCCGTTTTTAATTGTCCAAGTTTTACCTCGTTCTTCCCAGATATCACCTTCTACTCGAACTTCGCGCTTCTTAGTATAGCCTGCTCTTATTTCTGTTTTAGCACCATATTTTTTGGTAACTAAATTTCTCATTCGTTTAACTTGTGCTTCTGATATAGACTTTTTCATTATAGAACCTTCTCTGCTTTGGCAATCCACGATTGCGCAGTTTTATTTTTGATTGGTGAACTAATAAACCGCATAACAGCTTTTTTAGTATCTTTCGGTAATTCACCGGGTTTTGTATCTTCAGTACTGACAAAGGTGAAGTTACCTTTGAAAGCGTTTCTGTAAATTTCTAAATTCTTTTGAACTTTATCCCAAGTTCTTTCAACAACTTTGTCTAATAAACTTCTTGACTTTCTTGCTTTATTTCTAGCTAAAGCCGTTTCTAAAGTTGTATGAACAAATATCATATAAGTATCATAGCCGAGGTCTTCAATTCTTTTCTTTTTTTGAAGTAGTTGTTTTGAACTACCACCTGTACCATCTATGATTATACCTAACTTTCCTTCTAAATACATTTCTAATTGTTTCTTAGCGATCTGTACAGACTTGTACATTATTTTACCATCAAGGCTTCTTTCATCGTCAGTCATATCCTCTGAAGCCGTAGGTATATTATGTTTCTTTTTTAGGTATTCATAAGCTTGGTCGCTGTTAACGACTTTAAGTCCAGTTGAAGTCAAAGACTTAACAGATGACGGCTTAGTATTAAATATAGCATCTACAACACCTGACTTTCCAGAACCAGGTCCACCTGCAAGAAATATAGCTTTAAATGCACCTTTATTAACAACTGATTCAGTTAAGTCTTGTTTACCTGAAGATAGGTATTTTTGGTCTCCACCTAAGAAATCAATAAGTTTAAAACCTAATGTGGTTGCTACTCTCTTAATGTGCTTCTTATATGCTCTGAACGCCGCACTTCCTTCAAGGTCTTTATACCATTTAGTTCCAGCAGGCTCGGTTGTTGCACCACTTGGGAAATAAGATACTGCTCCTGTTGGACCATCTGGATATTGGGTATTGTGTTGGAAAAACTCTTCGTCAGTAACTAAATAATTTATAACTTGCATTCCCATTTTTTCGGCTAAAGTAGAAGTAGCACCTCTGTAGCTTTTTTGATTGGCCCAGTAACCGATAGGTCCATCGTCAACTTGATTACCTGCAGTTACACTGGCTTCGCTAATTATAGACGCAACATCAACACTGGTGAAAAAAGCCTCAATCTCCTTAGAGCTAGGCTTTATTATTTCGAATGCTATGTCATGTCCTAAATTATGCATTTGGGTTCCCAAACATCATTTTAGTATAAACTTTACCACCAATCTTACGCTGGTACTTTCCACCTTCAAGCCATTTAATATCTTTGCCTTTCAGCACGGCTTTAACTGTTTCTAGGTCTTTTACAGGAGCTATACCAGAACCAATCATAATATCCATCATTCGACCACTTACTTCAATGAAGTAGCCCTTCTTCTTTAATAGGTTGACTTTATGTTTGATAACCGCTCGCTTAGCGTCTTTAGTTCCGTCGTGTCCTGTACCTACAAACTTAGTTCCAGCCTTTTTCTTTTTAGTCACACTTACTGCATCTGGGTCCGGGTCACTATCAATATCAATAAGTTCCCAAGCCTGTGCGTCTTTTGTGGATATATCACTAGCGTGATTGTAATTAGGATGACCGCCGATTGGTGCATACGCGTTTTGAATTAGTTTAAGAATAGCCTCTTTGTACGAATCTAATTCGGCACCAGATAGCTTTACCCATTTCTTTTTAGGTAATTCGGTTTTCAGTATTTCTGTTAGTCGTATCATAGGTATAAATATCAAAGTTTAACCATTAAAACACCCGTAGATGTTTGATATAGCATGCCTTTTGTTAGGCCTGCGTCCTCGGCTTCTTTATCAGTATCATAAGTCGGAAATGTTATATTACCGTCTAAAAGGTCCCATAGTGTAGGTTCGTCATCTATTATATCATTTTCTTCCATGTGTGTTCTCCATTAAGGCGTGATTGGTGTGTCAGAAGTTCCGGTACCTTCTACTGTGTGTACAGCTGTAAAGTCTTTACTAATATCGACAATTCTATATTTAATTTTGAAAAAGTAGTCTTGGGCTCCCATTAGAGTTGCGTCTGAACCTGAAGTTTCTATGCTTACTGCAGAGGTACCCGACGATCTACCATATCTCAGTTTAACTGCGCCGTTTACAGCTAGTCTCATCTGAGATACAGGTATGTGTTTTGCGACAACTGTACTTCTACCTTGACTATTATTTACAACGTTTCGGTTAAAGGCTCCCATAGGAACAACACTGGCCCCTACACCGTCATTCGGAATGGCGTAGAAATTAAGCTTGTTTCTTTCAGGGTTACCATTAGATGGGAAGTTTGCACCAGTACCAGAGCTATGTTTTACAAACAAAATAATTTCGGATATTTGAATGGCCTTGTCTGCACCAGGCGCGTCGAATACCGTATACGGCCTTGAGCCTATTCTCGACATTCTTTGACCAGTAATCTTGAGAACTTTAACCCTTATATCTTGTTGGACTTTACCTTGTGCGTTCTGGACCAAATGGAAATACTCGTTAGAGCGCTCCGATTCGTTGATGTTATCATTACTCGCACTAAATATCTGGCCTACAAACGAAGCACCGGCACTACAACTTATAACACCTGAAGAAGTGATATTAGTTAAATTTAAGTGGGACGCACCATCAGTACCTATATTAAATACGTTGTTCCCATGATGCTCTGCGAATTTAGCGCCGGCAATACGGAAATCATTGGCCGTTACAAACTCACTTGAACTTATAGCTGATGCTGTTAGCTGTCCTTGTACAAGTGTTGGTCGATTTGCAAACTGTATTCTATTTTCAGTACCAGTAATAGTTGCCAATGTTAAATTATTTGAAGAAAAGGTACTTGCATTTATATCACCACTTGCACTTATATCACCTGAGGATGTTATACTAGACGCAGATATATGTCCACTTGCTGTTATGTCACCGGCAAATGTAATTCTGCTGTTGTTGGCTTTTATATTAACACCAAGATCGTCTGTATGCCTTATATAACTATCAGCACCTTCTTTAAATCTTAACAGGTGTGAAGTCAATTCACCACTTGCACTTATTTCTCCGGATGCTGTTATGTCACCAAAAAACTTAGTTGCACCGCTTTCGCTTATTTCCATAAGTGGTGCGTAATTACTTATGCCTGGTAAAGTATTATTATGTCCAACAAAGAAGACTCTGTCTGGATGTTGGTCGTCCTTATCAATAATAATACCAAAACCATTTTCAGATGTTAAGAAAGAAGCGCTATTAGCTAATTCAGGGGTTCCAGCGTTCATCTGGAAATTTAAGTTTTCGTCTACGTCATTTCTAAATGTCATTTGGTCTTTAGATATAGAACCTGTAGAGGTTGTTCCAGGTGCTCCACCTAATCTTATTTCTTCAGTGGCAAAAAGTCTAGTTGCCCCTATACTAGAACTTACAACGTTAGAAGTACCTGAACTACCATAATATAAATGACCTGTATCAGTATTGATGGCCAATTCGCCTTCAAGCAGAGAACTGGGTACTGAAGCACCAGTGCCTCTTCTTAATTGTATTGATGATGTTACTGACATATTATTCCTCTATTATAAATATCAAAAAGTTCCGCCATCTAGCTTAGTTTTTACAGAACCAATGAATCGATGGGTATCGTCTGATGAATTGCCAAATACAGTAGAACCTGAAGAAACTTCTATTATAGATTCACTTACAATATAAGACTCAGCCCTGATAGCCCCTGAGATATGTACGTCATTATTTGAAATGGATATAGGTAAATTGTTACCTAACCCGTCTTGAAGTTGACCAGAATCAACTTGTACTACTCGTTGATATGTGTCTTTTACTTTTTGGCCTGTGAAATTTGCCATAATATAACCTCTATCGTTTCTTCGTTAGAACTTTAATAACTTTTTCTACAATAGGCTGTACTTGCTCTTGTTCAACTGGATTGGATTGTATGTATTCTGCAATCACAGTGTTTAATTTTGTTCTTTTGACAGAAAGATTTTTCAAATTGATATTTTCACTGATTAAAACTCGCATGATATTGATGACGTGCTGCTTCTCGGACAGTGTAACCGGTAAATCTTTTACTTTTACAGTGGGTTTTGCGCTTTCTATCAGTGGTTTAGACTGAGAATGTACTTCGACTGTAACTTTTTTGGCTGTTTCGACTGCAAAATCAGATTGCCAAGGTCTAAAATATGTATCTTCAGCAATTACTTCTAAACTTATCTGACCTTTTGCAGATTCAGGTAGTAGACCTTTTAGTTTTTTAACTGGGACGCTGCACTTGCCATTAGAGTTGATAGTTCCTGGGAACATCAAATTGATATCAGATGTTTCAACGACTAATCTAGCTTGTGATTTGGATAAAGAGACGCCGGATAGTTCAATTGAACACTGAAAGTTTTCTTGTTTGTCAGTGTACAGTTTATACATATTATCGTATCTTTCCTTCCATGAATTTATTGTAATCGTTCTTGAAACTTAGCGCTAATTCTTTTAATCTGTCTTGATAATATCTGCTACCGTAATCGTTATCGGCTTCTTTTGCAGCATTATTTTGTGCTACTAAGATTTCAGCAAATCTTTGTTGAAGGTTAGACATACTATATGATAAATCTCTAAGTCTTATAGGCTTACCGTTCCATTCAGCCATTAGCTCGTCGTATTGACCTAGTGTAGGGTTCTCATAAGCTTTTTCAACCGCTTCATTAGTTTTCTTAACAGCTATTTTCATAAGTTCAGGTATTCTATCTAAGCCTTTTGCAGCTTTGTTCTTTAGAATAGCCTTAAATTTTCTGATATTGATATCTTTGAATTGTTTAGCGTTCATAAAGGCAGTAGCACCAAATTTCTGCTTTTGTCTTAGAGCTTGTTTAGCTTTCATTTCAGCTTCTTGGTCTTGAGGCTTGTCTAAATGATAGATTTCAAAATCAAAGTTGTCATCTAATGACTTGAAACTTCTTAGGCCTGTTTGGTCTAAACCTATTTTATGAGAACTGTATCTAGAAAAAGACGATAATTTTGGACCGATACCGTTTCGAGAAGTATAAGCTACTTTTCCATTGATTGACATGGCTAAGATTTGACCATCTTTTACTTGATTAGTCCAACCGTATCGACCACCTGTGTAATAAGCTTGTTCTGTACTGTTTTTACCTTTTGCTATGATGATATAAATACCTTTTGTCTTCTTTAAAGACTTAGCAGTACCGTTATATTTACTAACGCTAGCATCTGTGTAGTTATTTAAGTCATAACCCATTTGAGTAAAACCTTTTCTTAATGCGTTGGCGTCCCATTTACTACTTTGAGCAAATAATTTCTTAAGAAATGAGCTTTGTAACGCTTCTGATAGAAGTACAGCTGTTAATTCTTCCTTTATGATTGTTCTTAATTTATTCAGTTCCATGTTTGAATCCCCGTATAGTTGCTTTTACGTCTTCTACTAGAAGCTCTACATTTTTTACTGTTAATACAGCCTCTGAAGGCTTCTTAAATTCGTCATATATTTTAACTCCGTCTAATCGCATTATCAATTTGATTAGCCTTTGTTTTTTCTTTTTATCTAAAGCGTCTAGTTCATCTTGAGCTAGGCCGCCGTCAGGTTTATCTAAACTTAATACTAAACAGAAGTCGTCCCAAGTCAAATCTGTACTGCTCCAGACTACGTCTGCATCTTGCCATTCTAAACAAATAGTATTAGCCATGTATAAATATCACCCTCTGCGCCTTTAATTTACGAGAACGTTACAATTCCGCCATATATATTATCTGTACCGTCCGTTTGGACTAATATAGTTAAATAATACTCATCAGCGCTAAAGTCACTAGTTCCTGAAAGAGCTGTATTTCTTCCTACTGCAAAACCTCTACCTCCATCTATTTGAGTAGCAGTAGTGCCATCTTTAAATTTATTCATGTAAACAAGTATCTGACCCATATACAACAACATGTGTTGGTCTTTTGCCATTTGGTAAAACTACCTGAGCTTGATAATAACCCGCTGCTGATGCTGCGTTCCATCTACCACTTACATCAGGGCAAAGATTAGGAGCAGTATCTTCTCTATTATAACCGCAATAATAAAAGTCTGTTGGTACTAAAAAATGACTAGTTAAATGCCCTTTGTTAGACGGTGTTACAACTAAATCTATAGTGCCGTCGCCATCTTGATATGTTGCTGTAATGCCTGTTTCTGTATTTGAGCTAAACATCGCACCTGCTATGTCTTGAACTTCTTCTGCCGACTTGGTTGTGCCGCCGGCCGCAGAGATTGTTATAGAACCGTCACCATTTTCTATTGTAACATTAGTACCAGCAGTAAGTGTTGATACAGCGGGACCAGATGAACCACCTATTAGTATTTCTCCTGAACCGGCCATTTGTACACCGCTTAAAACATCTGTTCCTGAATCCTGAGATATGATGACTGCTTTATTTGGTACTGAAGAAAACCCTGTTCCACCGTGAGATACAGGTAAAATACCTTGTACTCCAGGTGTTATATCGGCACCGCCATTGAAAGCTACTTGAGTAGTACTGCTTAAATTGGTTCTAATAAACCTAGCATTAGCTAAAAGCGTTGCAGTTGATGCATTACCTTTTAATGAACCACTTATTATTTGGTTAGCTTCTGTTCTACTTGCTTGGAATAGTTTCTTTCGAGTACCTTGCGTTGCTTCACTAAATTTACTTCGCTCTTCAGTAGTTTCTGCTATGTCCTCGGCCATGTCTCGAACATCAAAAGCTTCTTCAGGGTCCTTTGTACCGATGCCAATTTTACCACTGGCTGAAACATAAAAAGCTATTCTATCGGTGTTACCGCCAAATTTTTCTTTGGGGATTCTAAACTGTATACTTTCCTTGTCATCAGGGTCAATTTCCCATCGACCTACTTCATTATCTGTTCCTGCTGAAGAAGAGATAAAGATTAGTCCATCAGGGGATAATGCTGTTTTAAGACTCATATTAGTTCTCCTTTAGTTCATCTATTTGTTTTTGTAAGTCTTCTATTTGCTCTTGTTGTTCCTGTATGCCTTTTAATAACATAGGAATAAGGCCAGCATAACGCATAGTTAAATAGCCTTTACTTGATTTATCAAGCAAGTCAGGATAAATCTTTTGAACTTCTTGAGCAATTAAACCTCTATCACTTACATTACCAGATTTCCAATTGAACGAAACCGGTCGAAGTTTCATAATGTCAGGTAGTGTCTTCGGTAAGTCTTTGACATTTGTCTTCAATCGAGCGTCAGATGTTTGATAAGAGACTGCAGAGTCGCCGGCTTTTCTAATATAACCTATTTCGTCATCGTCTGAGTCCCAGAAACTAATATAACGAGTTTCACCGGAGTTAGTGTCTCCAGCTTCTAATCGCATAAGATAATCATTGGAGGTGTCACTTCTACCAGCAAATTCGAAACAATAACCATTTCTAGCATTAGACGTACTCGTCTTCTTACATATCCAATTCTGGTCTCCACTCGGACCTATAGTATAAAACCTGTTGTCTTCTTCGTCGCCATATTGAATTGCAAAGTTGTTCATTTGGCCAACACTTACATCATGTATTTGCTGAGCAGAAGCCGAATTCCAACACAACATTTGCCATAGCGGCACTGAGTCGATTTGTAAATTTATGCCGGCTGTTTTTCCTGTACCACTACCTAAGCCACTTGAACCTATCGTTACAAAATTTGACATTGATGCTACATTTGGAGCGTGACTAAACTTACTGGACTGATATGCACCGCCCTGTGCACCTAGAACCGTAGGGAAAAACTGTACGAAATTACGTGCGTTCTTTTGCTTAAATACTATGTTATTAGATGAAGCAGTAACTATCATACCAGCACCACTTCTTAAGTGAAGTTCTCTATGAGCATAGTCACTTGCAAACTGAATTGATGGGAAGTTGTTTTGCTTTGTAACCTGATAGTATTCTGCGCCTGACATTGTTACGATACCATTCTTTAAAACATTACTAACAGCGTCATTATTGCTTGTTTGAATATCGAATGATGTATTCAAATCGCTAGAAAACATATCAAACGTGTCTCTATTATTTGCCATAATTATTTCTCCTTATCAAATTTATAACGCTGAGTCTCTTACGTCGTTAGACGTAATAAACAGCGACGGCAAGCCATTTGTATCTAATGGAATTGCTAAACTTGAACTTATGTATAGCGTACACATGTTCATTACCTCACCGGTGCTGTTCGGGAATGTTACTTTTCGAATTGCATAAGTTGGTGCTGATGTGATAAATAAGTTCTTAGTTAATAAACCGTTTGTCAGTGCGCCGTCGAGGTGTAAATCAGTTGAATCATTTGAACCAAAACCGTCTGCGTTATAGCTCTGAAAGAACGCAGACTTGTTAGAACTCGTTATTTTAATTGTTCTTTCAGTTAAAGTCGCGGTGCTGATTTTTCCTTCTTTTTCTATTCTGATTGGTGCTTCGTTGAAGGAAGCGCTTCCAATTGCAATACCGTCATCTTTATTTAATGTGACAATGTTATCACCAGAACCTAAAGATATTTTAGAGTTACTTGCATCTAATGTGAAATTAGTTGATGTTATAGTACTTGCATTGATTGTAAAGCTGGCGATTTTACCTCCTGTAAATAAGACATCTGAACCTGTCATCTCTCCAGAGTGTTTAACTTTAAACGCAGAAGACGATAAAAAGTACGTTTGAGTCGAATCGTTTATCTCAACTCCGGTACTAGAAAGTGAATGGTCATCTATTGTAAAGCCGCCAATATCTCCTCCTGTAAATTGAACTTGAGAGCCGGTCATATTACCTGTATGGTCGACTTTAAATTTACTAGATGAGATAAATAAATCTTGCGTTGAATCGTTTATTTCTACCCCAGTAGTTGTAAGTGAATGACCATCGATAACGAAGTTTGCTATTTTACCTGCACTTGCAGTTACTTCTCCAAGAGAATTGACTGCAAAGGCCGGCGCAGATGAACCTCCTAATTTAATAGTTCCGGCATCTAAATCTAATTGAGAACCTGCTGTAGTATCCCAGTTATTAGAACGGATTGCACCTGTTGTTATTTTATCACCGGATATTTTAGTTCCACCCGGCATTCCAGTTCCAGTTGGTAGATTAAATAAAGCTAGGGCGTTATCAGCCGTAAGTTCCGTTTTATATACTCTAAATTCGCCCATATAACCGTAGAAGAAGTCTGTAATCTCGCCACCGGCCCCGTCTAATTCTCCACCAAGTATAATTTCGTCGATATCACCAAAGTCCGAAGTATTAGCAGTTTGTGCAAATGTTCCTTTCAATTGGCCGTCAACATACAACTTTGGATTACCGCCGTTCGCCATCGTTAGTACAACGTGTCGCCAATTACCACCCCACGCATCAAGCCCGGTTATTGTACCCATATCTGTATTGCCGACAATAAGTTGAGCATTACCACTAACAGAGACCTTGTCGAGTAGTAGCACCAGGTCATTGTTGCCGCCGTCATGAAAACCGAACGGAGCAACTTTAACACCGTTACCAGAGTCTCCACCTCCGGACAACTTGTATATCCAGAACGATAAAGATATGTCCATACTGTCTGTCATGGTAGTTGTTACTAGTCCACCAGGAGCTAATGAGCTAAGGTCTATTCTTCCGTTTACGGTGCCATTAAAAGAGGCCACTGACGGTAAAGGACCTGTAGTAAAGGTGGCTGATGTAAAACTAATACCGGAAGCTACGCCGGCTGCAACGTCATCACTATGGAAGTCATTACCTGAATAGTCTAACACCCTGTTATGACCGTTCGCCGATATTACATCTGTGTGCAAAGGATAATAGGCAATTAGATTCTCGTCTGAAGGTAAGTCTACGATTGAAGCCGTTAACTGACCTCCTGTTACGGTCAAGTCACCTGTCATATTAACATTACCTGAAGCGTCAACTGAGAAATTACTAGCGCTGATTTCTAATGTATCAGCAGTATGATTAAATCTTACGAATTCACCTGATGAAGCTCCTACAAAGAATTTAGGTTGACCAATTGTTGAACCGTCTAGAACAATACCTTCTGTAGCAGCGTTTGAACCTCCTATTCTAATTACTTCGCCATCAAGGTCCATTTCTGTACCGTTACTAGTATCAAAATTAGTTGATAATATCCTACCTGTTGTAATTTGTCCACCTTCTATTACAGTACGACCTCCTCCCTGTTGAGTATTACCAAGATATATTGATTCAATTTCTGCTGCTGATAATGAGCCTGTATAGAATCTTAATTCACTTACAACTTCAGGAGAAACGTTTGATGCAAATAACTCAGGTCCACTCAAGCCGGAAGTTCCAGCTGTAGTGCTTGTTATAGTAACGCCGCCTGATGTAAAGTCTCCAGCTGAAGAAGAAACTCCGTCTACATAACCTAGCAAGAGATTATTTTCAATATCGGAAACAATAGCTATATGATATGTTCGTCCTTCTTCAAGATTTGGAAATTGGACATTTGGATATAAATTTGTTCCGTCTGCTTTTTGTGTATGATATAAAAAGTTGTAGCCAGGAGTAGAGTCATTATCTGAAGTGTGCTCAAATCTAGCCAATTTATTAGTAGCAGTAGTACCACCGCCGTCGTCATTTGTCGTATCTAGATTCCAATGAATAATATCTTCATAGGATGTTGATTGAGCTTTAGCTGTTAAATAGAAACACATAGTCCATGAACTTTGAGCTAGAGCTGTTGTTAAGTTTGAATTGTTTGCAGGTAACGCGATATTGTTAGCAGCTGTTGCTTGTAGACCAAAACCTGCTGGGTGCGAAACGACAGTTGGTGCAGATGCAGATGTGGCTGAGCCTGTATTGAGGCCTGAAGCGTCGATAGCATTTAAAGTATCTAAAGGATAATAAGCTAATAATTTATCGGCGTTTGGAGCTTGCGGTAAACTTGCAACTTCAATTTTTCCAGAGAAATAACCGTTCTGAGTATAAAGACCATATCCAGTTACACCGTCACTAAATTTAGTATCTTCGATTCCAGACAAGTCTCCTAGCCTAGCAGCTAGTTTTGCGTCATATAGACCAGAACCTGTTCTTTCAACTATATCGATATATGGAGTCTTAGCGTCGCTAGGATTAGCGTTTAAGTGAATAAAACCTGTATTCAAACGACCTGTTGATACCAGAACTTGAGAACCTGAATAGGCTTGAGTTGTTCCAATCGGCGCAGGATTAGAACCTGAACCGGCACCTAAACCTTGGCCAAACCCACGTTCAACCATAATTCGACCTTGACCTGAATCTACATCGTCGATTGACGCAGATTCTATTTTCATGTACTCAGTATTAAAACCTGTACCGTCAACTTTCTTTGCTAAAATAATTTCATCAGCAACAAAGCCGGAAGCATTAGCAACTGACATCGTTGTGTCAGAAGGAGTAACGACCGACTCAGAAGAGATTGTGGTTGAGTTAGCAACTAATAATTGACCTCCTACAGCACTGACTGTTTCTTTTTCAAATACAGCCGTTGATAATGTTCCTCTGATTCGAGCATTTTCTACTTCTAAATAACTAGCACCAGTACCATCATCGACTGACAACATAAAACCTGTTCCGGCCATCGGCATCGTTGACGATACAAACCCGTCAGAGAATACTTTACCAGCTTTGTCAAGAACTAGATTACCACCTCTTAATTGAGTATCTGAAATGGTCCAACCAGCAATTTCATTTCCATCTTCACCTAATTTGAAAAGTGTTTTTGTATTATCTGTAGAATCTAAACCTAAGATACCGAATTTATTTGAACCAATACTATTGACGCCACCTAAATTACCAACTATTACAGTTCTAGAGGCTTCAGCTGAGCCTGTTCTAAATTCTAATCTTCTATTTGTGGAATCTATTTTTACACCGCCATTTGCTGTAACTTTGGATATAGCTTGATTGCTTATATTCCATCCTGCTATTTCATTTCCTTCTTGACCCAATTTGAAAATAGAGTTACCACCACTGTCTTTACCGACTATTCCAAATGTGTTTACACCTACTTGACCTATTACAATTACATCTGAACCGATTTCACTTCCTGTTTGAATAATGATTTGCTTAGATGTACCTGATAAGAATACACCGCCGTCAGAGGATGTAGAGAAAAGACCTTGTCCTGAAGCTCCTATTGTCCAATCGGCTATCAAACCGGCACTAGCCGTCATTCTACCATCAGCTGATACTTTGAAATCACTAGAACTAATAAACCCAATAGGGTCTGTAGCATCTGTCGACGATGATATTTTCCATGATGTATCAGCTGCAATATATCCAGATTTATCTAATTCTAAAGCACCGCCAGTTAATGTTGTTGTGTTAAAGGTCCAACCTGCAATTTGATTTGTCGATCCTAATTCAAATACCGGGTTACCGGCTACATGACTCCTTACACCATATTTAGAAGCACTAAAAAACATTTCGGTAAAGTCGTTAGCGTCTTCTTGAACTCTGAATGCTGGATACATTTGTTCAGATTGAACACCGTCAGCGGGCGCTTGCAGAAAAATACCTTGACCAGAAAAATAAGGTATATGGCCAAAACTTTTTATTCTATTACTTTCTAGTATAAAGCCAGCTATCTGACCGGCTGATGCCGTAATCTGGCCTGAACCTGAAAGAACTAAATTACCGTTTGTACTTGCAAGAGCTTCATCTGTGATTGTGAAACCACCGATATTACCTGCATCTGCAGTTATAGTACCTTGCATGATAACGTTACCGGCATTATCTAAGTGGAAATTACTTGAACTGATTTCGATATTACCACCAGAACCTGAAACGAATTGGTTTGTACCGCCTAAAAAGAATGTTTGAGTTCTTACTTCAAACTGACTAGGGTTAGTACTAAATCTTAAAAAGTTGTCGGTATCTCTAATAATTTCAAAACCTAAGCCGGTGTAGTTAGTCGTTTCATTAGGACCACCTGAACCAGTCATGGCAAATGAACCTGACCAGAATAATAAACCTGGTCTATCACTACCTGTAGCATAGTTAAAACCGCCGTATCCGACTGTAAAAATTTTAGCTGACATTATAGTACCTCCACTCCTTCTATCATTATACCGTCACCAATCATCATGTTACCGGTGACTTGGCCATTATCTATAAATTGATTTGAACCGGTAAAGGCCATAGACCTAGTTGTAAATGAAGTTACTACAGCACCCTGATTATCTAAAAAGTCGAATTTGAAATCTAGAACATCATCCTGTTGGAATGTAGGTACTTCGAATTGTACATATGTATGATTAGGTGTAAAACCTCGAACGTCAACGGACTTAATACTAACATCCTGTATGAACGCTATTCCACCGTAATGCTTAAATACTAATTGTAAATAGCCATCTAAAGCAGGAGTAAACTCGTATGCAAATACATCAGGCAAAACTGAAGTAGCGGGTTGCGGTTGAAAAGTTATATTGGCTTGACTTTGTGTAGCGGCTACAGGAATTGTAGGCAACACTGAAGCATTAGACTTAGCCGGTGCGTCAGACATTAAAGAAGGCGCAAAAGCCGGCATCTTAAAAGATTGATACAACGCGCTCTGCGGTTGAACGATCGGTGCTTGTATTGTTGCAGCGTCACTAAGTGTGTTTGATGTAATCTCGTCTAATACAACTTCTGTCTTGTTAATTGCTGCATTGTAATTCTGTGGCACATTAAGGCAACTACCTGATAGGGCTACCTCTACTTTAGGAGTCTGAGCATACTCAAATGAGGAGTGATATGAACCGGTTGAGTCATAGGCCAGAGCTATCTTGAATGTTAGCTGATAGGTATTTCCTTGATTTACAAATACACCGCCACCTAAATTTAATACGTTCTGTTCTCCATCGTCGTCTATATCTTTGTCGATATTCCAAACGACTCTTGTATGAAGAGATTCAGAATACTGAGCTAAAGAAGATATACCACTTGATTGGAAAACGGTCGTTGGAAACTGAAGTTTCATAGCGTGCATCAGTGTGGTGTGGTCCATCACCATTCTGTATTTGAATTGGTCTTCCGCACTACCTGAAGTTGTATAGGAACTAAAATAAGCATCGATCGCTGAACCGTCGGCATACTCGCCTCCATGTATTATTTTTGCACCGCGGCTTTCGTCAGTATCTAGTCGCCAATACTCGTCAATAATAGATTGCTCTTTGAAATTACCTAGGTTAAGTTGTACGCCATTGTCGTCGTCGGCCGTAAATAATTCTTTTGCCGTCAAGTCTTGTTCGTTCATAGGCATAAAAGTTGTAAAGCCTTGACTACGCATACTGGTTCTAATTTTTCTAATCTGACCTGTTTCAGGTTCAATGTTTGATAGAGCTATTTTAGCAATACTTACCGTGTTAGTACTTTCAGAAGTAAAAGGAACATTAAAGTCGGTGAAAGAACATGTGAAATCTGTATTAGGAAAAGACTCTATATCTTGTACACCAAATGTGAAAAGGGGCGGATTAGTATTTCCTCCTTGATTTTTACTTTCATTTCCACCAATCTGAGTCTCTACTAGAGCCTGAGGTCCGGGTGAGACGAGGGCTTGTGTATCGCTAATTACTTGTGTAATAACAGGGTTGTAAATAATACTAGATGCATTAACAATGTGACCAGGGTGATTACCTAATTGTACTTTGAGTTGTTGATTTGAAGCTAAATCGGGCACAGCATTAGGAAAAAGAATTTGTCCGCCTTCCATACTAGCGCTAAAAAACGGTGCGTCAGTAATAACTTTGTCTTGAAATACATTTGCAACTAGTCCACTTTTTTGCTGGGCAGATGTTCCTACTTTTTCAAACCTCATATTAGAACCTGAGAATTCAAAATATAAATCGGCTACTCCTGATTCAGGCACTAGATAGTTTTTTGTTTTTTCGATGATAGAAACTCTAGGTGAACGTGTTAATATAATCTCTGTGTCGTTTTCTTTATTAGGTCTAACGACTACACGCCTAGACCATCTTACGTTTACGTCGTTTTGTAGTGCAGCTGGAACAATAGAACCATTCGGCCTTCGCTGAGCAGTACCTGCAATGTACACATTTGCAAAGCCTCCTGGTGTATCAGGGTAAATATAAATAGCTATAACTCTTTGCTGAGTGTCAGGTTCTATATAATCTAGGACTTCATGGTAAATTGTATTACCTTCACGATCTAAAATTTCTATAAGAACGTCTCGGCCGGCTGCGAGTAAAAACTGATTACCTTGTAGTTTAAACAGGTTTTTTCCGGCAGTAAGTTGAGCAGGAAAGTCTTCGACTTCAAAATATCTAGAAGTAATTAACGTATCCTCAATTAGGACTGGCAAGTCTGCCAACCCTTTAGGCTGATTATATTTTCGCATGTACTTTGGCATGTATTACTCCTAAATATGTCCACAGGTATACCCGTATCAAGAATAAATATCAGTTAGCCACGTAACTATAACCGTCTTGTACCGAAATTTCTAATAGCGAATCAGGAATGTCCTTCATATAGTCGATATGAGTTATTATGATGATGAAATCAAATAAACTAGTTATGTGTTCAAATAAAGACTTGATTGAATCTAAATTATCACTATCTAAATTACCAAAACCTTCGTCAATTGCAATGAATGTAGGTCTAGGTAAACTACTTAACTGGATTAGTCCGTTTCTGATTGCAAGTGAACTAACAAACTTCTCCATACCTGAAGCCAGTGAAAGGTCCCATGGTTTTTCACCGTAAGTAATATAGGTGTTGATATTTTTACCATCTGTATCGAATATCAATTTGAAATCAGTAATCTGAGTTAAGACTTCATTGACTTCGGCTTCTAGTTCCGGAAGACTGTCGGATATAATTTCATAAGGTAAACCGTCTCTTTTAATTGAAGCTAGATACAAATCATAGTATTTTAACTTTTGCTCTAAACCGTAAGCTCTCGCCATGGTCTCATTGATTTCGTCACGTGTAGAAGTGTAAAGTTTAACATTAGACTTGTATTCTATAATGTCATCGCGATTTGTTTCAATATCTTCGTTGTACTCGTCTAAAGTTTCAGTAAGTTTATCTATTTCAAGTTGGATGTTAGTATTCTCTTGAATTAACCCTTTATTCTTTTCATAAGCAACAAGTTCTGACTGAGCTAATAATAGCTTTGTGTTAGCGTCATCAATGACGGTTGTATGTTTAGCATTATCAATAGTTATAGAACGCAAGTCTAGTTTGACTTCATTGATTTTATTTTCAACTTTCTGGTATTTCGAAAATAATTCTACCTTGGTCTCTGTATCGTCTTTTAGTTTAGTAATTAAATCAACCGATTCCTGGCACTTAGTTATTTGATGCGCATATACGTCTAGATTCTTTTTAGCCGTTTCAGCTTTTTTTACAAATTCGTTGTTACAACAGAACTTACAATTAGGGTCGTATTCATGGTCATGAAGTTGTTCTGCTAGAGTCTTGGCGTTTGAATAGGTATTCTTAGCTTTACTTAGCAATTTAGATTCTTCTAATATATCCTTGTTTAAACCTCTAAGAGTATTAACTGCGGCAGCTAATTCTTTTCTGTCATAATTATCTAACCAATTTAAACATTTTTGAAGAAGTGTTTTTTGTTCTTTTTCTTTTGATGCATTTGTTTCAAGTTTGGTAGTAGATAAATTTATCTTTGACTTAAGTAACTCTATATTCTTCTGTATGGCAGCTTTGTCATATACCTTAACAGGCGCTAAGCTGGACTGTAATTGTTGTATGCTTTCGCTAATAGCCAGTTTTTTGCTCTTAAGAGATTTGTCAGTTTTCATCGACTCGACCATTAACGCTCTATTAGATTCCAGATTAGTTTTACATTCATCTAGTTTAGTTGCATAATCAATCTTCTTAAAGTCCTTTATCAAAACTCGCATTTCACTTATTTCTTCAGTGGCTAATTGTTGAAGTTGGTCAAATACAGTTATATCTAGAAACTGTGATAGTAAATCTTTCTTTTCTGTTTGAGACTTATCGATGAAACCTGTTGAATCGTTCTGAACTGATAAGGCCGTTAAGATGAAGTCTTCATAAGTACCTATTAGTTTTCGTATGATAGCATTTGTCTCGGCTCTTTGTTCGCCGTTTAAGTAATTCTTTTGACCTTCATCGTCAAATGTCCAGAAGTTAACATCACACTTGACTTTGCCATTTGCTTTACGGCGCGCTTTTCTTTGAATATAATAAGGTTGACCTTCGACTTCTATTTGTATAGTACAGTCGAACGTTTTACGATTATTGTTAAGAACACTTTCAGCCTTTGTAGTTCTACTGCATCTATCAAACAAACAAAACATAATAGAATCTAGTAAAGCCGACTTACCTGTATGGTTTTTAGCAAACAGTCCTACAAGGCCAGACATATCAGAAAAGTTTATTTTATTATTTTCACCATAACTAAACATGTTTGAAAACTCAAAATCGACTAACTTCCATTCAACGTGCCTAGCTACATCTGATGCAACTAGATGTTTATTCAAGGCTTCATTTATTTTTAATATCTCGTCTACAGTTTCAGGGTCTGTACTGTGCACTCTTTCTAAGTGAGACTTAAGTAGCTTATTCTGATATTCTACATTTCGAGTATCAATAGCTTTAGTTGACTTCTTACTTGCAACGTCTGCTCTGATTTTGTCTTGTTTTATTTGTACAACATCAATTGGCTTACACTTAGATTTCAATTCAGATACTATATGTTTTAGTTCTGACTCTGTTGTGTCTGTATGAAAGATTCTAATTTTAGGGTTAGAAGTTAATTTAGAAACATCGCTTATAATTTGACCAGACTCAACATACACAGTACAGTGTGCATTGTCGTTAGTTAATTCATAATGACGATGTTTAAATGTAAATAAGTCCCATAATGTGTAACCGTGATTATCCTGAGATTCACCGAAGTTTTGTTGGATTAAACTACCCGGATAATATATATTGTCGTCTATCATTTGACGCTTGTGTATATCACCTAATAAAGCTAAATCAAAACCAGTAAAGTCATTTGATTTTACACTGTCTGAGCTTATAACATAGCCGACGTCAGTTGATGATTGATACACAGGACCGTGAAACAATGCTATGTTAATATCGTTGTCGCCCGGGCCCGGCCACGCGGACTTATCACTACTTATTTCAAAAATAGAAAAGTCAACGTTACCAAACGTATATATCTTGGGTTCGTCTAAATAATGTAAGTTAGGATGGGCTAAAGTATCATAGATAGGTCGCAGTGCATCAAGTCTGGTTTCGTTATTTAAGTTAGCGTCATGATTACCTTTGATAAAGACAGTGGTTCGACGGTCAGCAAGATTAGTTAGAAATTCCGAAGTTAGACGAATCAACTCTGGGCTCATATCTGTCTTACTGTGGACTATGTCACCACCGATATAAACTAAAGTAGAATCTGGAGTATTATCAATGGCTTTATATAATTTATCAAACACTTTACGATATTCATAATGTCTCGTATAGTTTCTTATGTGGATGTCGGCTATGTGTAGAATGTGTGTCCATTTATTTTGCATATAGTTTGTACTCCATAATTTTGCCAAATGTCAAAGGTTTTGAATTACTTATCAGTTCTTTAATTACAGACTTACCTAATTCATTAGGGTCTTTACCAGGTAAATCTATTATATGAGTTTCTATACCTTGCGATATAAATTTTTGAGCATGCTCTAGCGATTTAGATAGAGCGTCTTTATCTAGAATCAAGTTAATTCGTTTTACGTTATTTTCAACTATACCTTTAATTAACGACTTTGATAGAGTCTTACCAAACAGTGGTATAGTATTACCGCCAAGAGTTACTGCATCGAACGGACCTTCAACTATGTTAATAGGCTCGTTCCAATTCACAAATAACTCATAACCTATAATATCCCTTGAAGCAGGCGGGTTCTTGTGAGTCATGCCGCCATCATAATATGCTCTTGATGTAAAGTAATTCAAATCACCTTGCTGACTATAACTAGGAATAATTATCATACCTGCATAAGAACCTGAATTAGCATAACCGATGTTATATCGTAAAACGTCATTACCACTAATACCTCTTTTCTTGAGATATCTTACAGCATTTAAGTAGTCGGGATGATTTGACTTTTGTCCATAAATCGGTGTAAACTCTTGAGGCAAACTAAGTATTTCAGATTTTGTTTTTGATTTCTTTGAGCCTCTTAGGGTTCTAAATAAACTTAAAACTTTAGAACCTGCATCTAGTTTTTTAGCTAACGTAAACAGGCTTCTACCTTTTGCACCACATACCCAACAATGCCAAGCATGACTTATCAAGTTTACATTGAACTTTCTCTTTTGATGATTACAAAAGGGACAATGAAATTGTAATTCGTCATTCTTGACTCTAGCTTTACCTAGAAACGATTCTAATGCTTGTCTTATTACAGTTTTATTCACAGAACTAATATATTAAATTTTATTGACTTTTGAAAGTAATTCTTGCTTTTGTTTGTCATTAAATTTAACTGATAACCATTTTCTTGAACCTATGCAGTCGTTGTAATACCTATCATCTAGCGTGACCTGAAGTCGGTGTTGTATATTTTCTTCTAAATAATTTACTTGACCTTTTGTATATCCAAACGCTAGTATTTCAAACTTAAACTTAGACTTGCCTAATTTAGCTATACATTCGTTTAGTACCTTTGAACTTCCAGTATATGATTGCCAGTCAGATGATTTTCTAATAACAGTTCTACGTTTTTGGCCTTTCTTTTTAACACGGCGCTTTTTCTCGAAATACTTTCGACCAATGTACATTTTATTGTTTGTAGTGTTTGTAATTTTGTAAATAAAACCGAAAGCATCTTCTGGAGCTTCACTTAGAATTTTGTTCTTAAATAACCAATGGCTCATTCCTATTTATCCCATTTAACTATGAATGTTTGGTCATATGTTTCCACTTTTCGTATAGGTCGACCAAGTTTTCCTATAGCCAATAATTCGTTGGAGTCGTTATATAAACCAATAGTACTAATATAAGGGTCCCAATTACCGTCGCTTATGAATGGTTTAGGAACAGGCTTATCTGCAGTACTTCCAGATTGTAATATAGTCGGGTTTTGAGACATATTGTATTCGTTATCTTGAACCATACAAGTATATTCATATTCTTCACGCTCTACTGTGTTCTTAAAACCTAAAGTGCACTCAGAAATGTGTTGGCTAGTTCCATCGTTCATGTCGGCTACATTTATAATACCATCCTCATAAAATACGTTGCCAGCTTCACTGAACTCTAGATTCCGCAACTGGTTCGCAGCATTTGGACCTATGTCTTTATCCCAAACCCTGAAGTCAAATAGTATTCCGCCTGTGAAACTATGATATCGGTCATACATGCTAGTAGGATAATAGCCAGCACCTATTACAAGTTTTCGTTCATTGACACTAACCGATGAATTATGCATGTGGTCTGGAATAACTATCTGTACAGCATCCGAAGCATCATCCGTCCAGTTTCTGGCGACCATTCGGTAAGTACCGTCTGGATTAACTGTTACACATACGGATATCACTTCATCATCACTAACGTCAATGTTTATAGAAGTCAATGTCTGCCTGTCTCCTAGTTTTGAAGATAATAGTTTTATTTTGCCGTCGTCTTCGTACTCTAGATATAAACAAGAATCTATATTAGCGGCAGCTGAACCGTTAGAATCACTACAAGGTCCCAATGTCCATAAGATGTGTTTTCGTCCAGATGCACCGTTATTAACGTATCCTTTAATATGCTTAAACAACGCCCATATAGTTAAACCATCGCTAAACGTGTCAGGTGTACTAGGTACATAAGTTATTGGAAGATTCAGTTTTCCGACATGTATAGGAGGCTGGTCATCAAATGAATCCTGAGGGTTGTTGTTTAACGTGTCAAAAATAGCCTGTGGTGCATCAGGGTACCAGTGCTGTGCTATAAGTGCAGTATGTGTACTCTGTGAAAGAATTAACCCACTAGAAGCTCTGGCAGTGCCGAACGTCTCTATCTGTCCATGGTTGATATCAGGGTTTCCAGTCGTGCTTCCTACCATACTGGGTTGAACACCGTACCATATTCCAGTAATGTCTTGGTTAGGTGCCGTATTATGTTCTGTTAGATTGTAAACTTTACCTGGACGAATAGGGTTATAATGAAAAAAGTTGCCAGTATAAAGTTGATAGCCTAAGTTCGCGCGTGAAGAACTTAAATTATGAGGTATTTCATTACGTAATAAAGTACCGTTGCCGTCGTCTGAATAGTTATGTGTTGATGCCGAAGCTATTTGAACTGTACCAGGTTTGATGCCGTCACCAATCATTAAGTGAGGTAGTGCAAACGTACTTGTGGAGTCTTTAATCATTAACGGCGCGTTATAACCTGGTATGTGAGAAGTTTTATAGAATTTACTTCGAATAGTATTTGCGAAATCAAATGTACCAGGTCCGTATTGTGTTTGTGAGTTAAAGAATAGTTGAATTGACGAAGAATAGTCTTGTAAGCCCTTAAAGTCAGTCGTATTAAAATAATAGGCACCGATATCTCTGGCGTTTAAGTAAATAGCTTCAAGACCGTCAAAACTAGCCGAAGATATACCCTCAGAACCCGATGAAAATGTTAAATCATATTCTTTGTGTGCCGTGTGTCGTGTGATAGACTTGGCTGTAATGCGCTTAAATACTCCAGCCATGGATAATTCTCCTTAGTATTCAAGTCTTACACGTATTAAAGCTTCTCGTTCGAACGATTTCAATAATGGCTTACTCAATCTAGCAACTGCTACTAATTCGTTACTATTGTCATAAAGTCCAACAGTTGTAATATACACTTGCGGATTACCTACCATTGTCTGATGTTTTAATTGACCGGCAGATCCTGTAGTGAACGTTGGATTACTAGAGTAATTGTACTTATAGTTTGGAATTCTACAGAAATAAGTTCTACTGTGTATACGTTCGGTTGAACGAGCTTGGAACTTAGCAGAAGAACCTGTTAGCGCGCTAAATACAGGAAGAGTGTTTTTATTTTCTACAGTTGTTAATTGTGTAGAAGGTGAAACACCGTCATAAGAATAGTTAGTGTGGTCAAGTGCGAACGGAGCATCGGCCTTTACTAAACCAGCGTCCATTACAATTACACCATAATTAGGATAGAACTTACCATATTCAGCAACTGTTGGTGAACCAAATGGGCCGTCTGCTATTGTTCCAGATATAACTGAAAACGGTCCGTCACCCATGTCTGCAGATGCACTGTTTACTTTGTCATCCACTAATTTTAAGACTTGGCCACCTGAACCCATAAAGTGGAGTTCCCAGTTTCCAGCGTCTAGTCTTTCTCTCATTCTGTTACGATAAACTTTAACAAATATACTACTAGTTGAAGGGGAGCCGTTAATTGTAAAAGTTGTGTCAGCGTCGTCTTTGTCTTCAAGTAACGCTGCAAATTGTCCGTATATAGCCGCTCCAAAAGTTTTACCTATAGATTGACCTTCAAGGTTGGTTGAACCAGAACCCTGTTGATTTCCATGCGCGATTGCAAATTGTGGTTCTGCGTCTGTGTTTATGTCCGGGTCTATTCTGAATACGTCTAGATAGTATTCAGCCGAGCTTGCAGATTGTACTGAACTCGTAAACATCTCTGATGCGCCAGCTAGTGATGTATCACCTCCTGTCCATGTAGCAGAGTTTAATCTTTCTCCTACAGGGTTAAATACTACGTCACCTACTACACCATAACCCGTTGCTGATCCGTCAGCTATGTCAAACTCAGTAAAGACTGTAGCTATTTGTGTTGAATCTATTTTTCTTGCTGCCATGTCTTATCCTCTTATGTTACTTGATATTGTGGGTCACGTGTAACGGATAATGTTTTTTGGAAAGTTAAACCGGTACCTTCGTGTACTACTGTTAATGTTGTTGTCTGTGTATTAAATAAAGACCTTCCTACAAATGTAACCTGTTGACCTGTGTTGTTAGCTGCAGATGTACCAGAGTTATATACTGAAGTAGGTTGTCCGTTTTCACCAATGAAATATGCTACGTCTATGTCAGATATAGTTGCCGTTATTTGTCCGGCTTGTGAGCCTATATTAAATAACGTGATATTAAGTGATTCTTGTACTGGGCCGTTAATCACTATAGTTGCTTCAGCCGGTTGAGCTTGACCATAAGGAATTGTCGTGATATTTTTAGGTAAAGTCATTAACTTGTATCTCATTGACTTACCACCGTCTGGAACGGCTTCAGTTAATGGCATAGCTTCGATAGCCTGCCCGTAAAAATTAGAACCTTTAGTATGATTGATATCGTATAAATTGTAATCAATATCATCATCAGCTACGGCAAACTTTGTAATATCAAAATTCCCCGCTGCTAGCTTCTCACGGCCCTTTTTAGTGAGAATAGCGTCTACTGTAATTGTTGATTTGTTTAGAAAACCCATGTATTATCTCCTTATGTGTATAAATATACGCTTCGATTATTTTATCTTATCTTGAGTTCAGGTAATGCTACCGTCTCTTTAAACGTTTGTACTTGTACTGTATTCGGATTAGTTTCAACTACTTCAACAGCAGCTAGAATTCCAGGAATTATGCCTGGGAAAGTCAATGAATTATCAGTACCTCTATATTGTATAACGCCTCCAATACTACCGGCAGTTGAACCTATTTTACAGCCATCAAAATATAATCTTTCTAAAGCAGTTGCTCTAAAGTCTTGACCTTCATGTTCTACAAAGCTTCTACTGATCGGAGTACCAGATGCATCTAGTTCAACATTTACTCTCTTGTATCTAAGAGATTTTCTCATTTTGTTGTAAATAGGTACTTCGTTACTTGTCTGTTCACCAATTTGAAAGAAGTTTGAAGGGTTGTCTGTTGAACCGGTAAATGGAACTACAAAACTACTAGGTCTATTCGGATAAGCAGCATATGCATAGTTATCTTCAAATGGTTGTAATACTTTCACAGTAGGGTTAATAGTTCCAAAACTACTGCTTTCAGCGTGCTCAGAAAGAGCTATACTTGAAGAAGCTAAACTAAAATTAGACAATAAACTAATTTCTTTATTAGAACGTTGATTGTCATTTCCGAAATCGTAAACTCGACCTTGTATCGTATCATTAAAATTAGAAGCCGACTCTTGAGCTATAGTATTTCGCTCTAGTAAAGTAGGTCTTATTTCTAAGCCGACTTGTTTAATAGCTCTACCAGGTAACATCATGTCAACCTGCTTAAATAACGATGTATCAAAGTACTTAAGCACGTTCATATATGCTTGGAATGTAGGTCTGTCAGGGTATTTTTGCCAGTAATGGTCTCGAATAGATTTTAATTCCTTGTAATAAGTTCGATAAGAGTCTCTTGGATTACCGACGAAATCGTCAAACGTCTTTGTACCACCAAGCTGACTAGCCATGTCAAGGTCGATATGATGAGAAGGACTAAAATGTACACCGACAATAGGCGAATCTGGACCAGCTAACTCAATAGAACTACTGAGTGAACTTGAATGTCTACTTAATTGTCCTGAATATATTGGACTTGAATCTATTCTAACTTTGTCACTGATTGCTCTATTACCAACTATATCAGGCATCGCAATAAAGTGACGCTCTTCTTCAACATTCCAATCTAAATTGACATCATTGTTGAAGTTTATAAAGTTTATTAAGGTATCATTTGCTTCTGCACTTGTGTTAAATGGATTATCTACTTCAAACCTAGGATGTGAAGAAGATACTTCTAATTCATCTGAAATTGCGTATGTAACGTTATCCGTACCTAATGGAAAGTGCAGAAGTAAATCTGTGTATGACGCAGTATAACTGTTTCCTTCAATTGACCTTGGATTAAGAGTATGATTATCAAAGGCTTCTGATTCTAATGTAGCTCCTGAAGAAACATCTGAATGATGCCACGCTCTATATTCTTGCATTGAACCGGAAAAACCTTCAGCTCTGTTTGCAGCGGACTGCTCTACACCTCTAGCGTATCTGAACACTACGGTGTTACTTGATTGACTAGCACCTAACAGGACTTCATTTGGTTCAGCAGAACTTCCAAAACCATTCCAGTATTGTATGTTATCATTTACTGTACACTCACCTGAGCCCGAGTGAGTTATTTTACCATTACTGAAATCGCCTGCTTTCTGACACTGTAACCTAAATGTTTGAGGGTCGGTTGTCATACTAAGATTAGCGCCGTCAGTTGCAGATATCTGAACATTCCAGAAGTCGCCGTCATAAAGTGGTAGAAAACCGGTAGAACAAGACGCAGCGCCTTGATGATTTGAACCAGTTCTAATATAGAATCTTAATTCTGCGTGGTTTGACATTGAACTATTAGCCGTCATAGCATTTGGATGAGGTTCGATTGTGATTCCCCATCTATTGTGAGCATGCATGACTACAGAACAAGAGTCAGCATTATACAAAGTAGGTTTGATTCTGATTTCATGTGTATCAATACCTGTATTGTTATGTCTGGTATAAGTGTTATTCAATCTAGCAAAAGGAATACTAGCTAAACTAGAAGTATTAAACTGTAGACTTCTATTAAAGACATCTTTCTTGTAATATGTAGTTGCAGTCTGTTGTTTTGATTGACCTCCGTATTCAGATACCTGTAATAGTGTACTTGGCATTCCATATGTTGCTAAAAGAGCTTTAACACCGCGCTCAGTTCCTCTGGTTTTTAATAAATAAGGTAGATTATTTAAGGTTCTGTTCCAAATTTCTTTAGTAATATCTTCAGTAGGATGTTGACCAGGAGTTGCTAATGTATCATATGAACTTCCTGAGAAAGGTGTTCCGTTATAATAAGACCACAGTTCATCGATAGAATAGCCAGATTGAGCAGTCCACCCTAAAGAACCTAATGCTTCGTATAAGATATCCTTACTAATACCTATGTTAAATCTTTCATCTCTGTCGTACAGTTTGTTTATATGTTGAACATATGTCCATAATGTGTCGAAGTGTTGACCAATCATATGGATAAATGTCAAGAAGTTTGCATTCTGGTCGTCAACTCTAACGTGAACAGGAATACTCTTTTCTAAATTATATAAGTTATTGGTGTCATAATCTAAAGCTCTCAAGCTTTGGCTTGTAAACCACTCTACTGCTTCAGCATCGGCTACTTTTTGATTTGTATAAGGATAAGTCGAATTAGTTTTAGGCCATGTCGATGCAGAGTACAAACCTAAAGAACTAGTGTCATTAGACGAAGAATTATAATATAAGAATTTTTCATAGTCGTCAAAACTAGATATTACTTTATTAGACCTTGATAAGTATAGATTTGTATTACGAATGTTGTAATAAGATTCACTTGCGTTTGATGCACTTAAAACTCTCATACTTTCACTATAATGTTCTAACTTCTCCATCTTATATTTAAAGTTCTCTAGTCTTTCCTGTGCAGAACCAAAGAAAACAAAATTTTCATATTTACGATAGTCTATTCCAAGTTCAGCACTAGAAACACCTGAACCTGATAAAGCTTTATTAAGTATCGTCTGAAGAGAACCGGAATCTAAAGCCGTGTCGGGTGTTAGTAATTGATTTTTGTTTAGATAATTAGTTGATTTTACCTGATATTCATTTGTCTTTACAGTAAAGTCAGGTGGTCTTATTATAGTACCAGGTAGCTCAGGTTGTTCACTCGTTATGTCTACGTCAACTTGATATGCACTACCAAATGGAATAACTACTTCAACGTCTACACCATTTAAGACATCATCAGCTAAAGGTTTATCTAATTTTAATACTGCAGTGTATGCGTCATTTTCTGAAAACCTAGCCGCATTGATTACAGTATACATTTGACCGCCGGCATAGATACAATAATCATGTACTTTAGCATAGGTTCGCATAGTACCTAATGTACCTGTTGCTGAACCTATTTGTTTAAGCAGTATACCGTCTAAACTTCGATGAACCGGGTCGGTAGTATTTATTAAGACTTCAGTTCTTGAATCAGATATTCGCCTAATCTGCGGTATTAACTTTTCATACGGGTCATTAGAAAGCGGTTGAGCAGGTCCTGCAGATGGCTGATTGTAATTTTTTCTATAAAAAGCACATACATACGGTTGAGCCGTAAGAGTATAACGACCTGTAGTTATATTCATGTCGCGAACAGCAGACATTAAATCGGCTTTTAGTTTTATTGGTACATCGCTTGGTTGACCTGCATTATCTACGCTGTCTAAAGGTAAGTCGACACTACGAATTAAACTATCAGCTATAGTCAATGATACGTTGACTTTAGGCTCATACATCAAACCAATAGGAACTGCAGTTTCCCTAAAGCCAACCGATGTAAAGTCGTATTCAAACAATGGATCGTATATCTGTCTAGCCATATCTTATCCTCTACCTAGGTCTTTTTCTTGGTCGAGATTCAAATTTATCAGACCACCGTGTGTAGGTTTGTTTGCTTGATAAAATTCATTCCATTCTTCTGGTGTCAAAAGATATTTCGCATCTGGTATAAACTCATCAAAGTCCGTTTCATATACGTCTTTCAAGTCTTCTCTATTTAATTCCAGTTGTGCTCTATCAAAAGTAATATCTAGCCTATGTGCTTCTTGTGTAGTATTTAGTATAAGCATTCCCGTTGGTGTTTCGATATTCTCAGGAAAGCTAATAGATAAAGGTAATAAAGGCTCGGAGTAATTCCATACTATAGGTGCCGAATCAACGTTTCTATCATATTGTGCTTGAAGTTCATCACCTGCGGACCAAGCAGGATTACCACCTGTATTATTACCAGTGTTACCAGTGTTACCAGTATCACCGGTGTCGCCGGACCCAGTATCTGTATTCTGAGCTAACCACTCTTCAGCAACTGTTTCATTAAATGATAGTGCTCTGTTAATAAATTGTGTCTCTTGGTCTGCAGAATAAAACGGCTCAGAACTAGCATAGAAATATGCGGTCAACCATTTATGTGGCATGTCACGTGTAACTTTAACCCATATAGCTTTTTCTACGTTCAGATTAAACCACCGTCCCGCTGCAGGGTCCCAATCAGGGTTCCATGCTTGATTTGTAGTAGGATTGATATCGCCGTCTGCAGGGTCACCCCCTATACTAGAATTAGAAGAAAGCGAATCGTAAACAAGTTGTCCACCCTCGGAATATCCAGCGTTTGCAGAACCTACAGGAGTGTCATAGTGTCCGCCTGGATAATCTCCACTATTTGAAGTTACATTTAGAACTCCAAATGAGTTTCTGTAGAAATGGAAAAAAGACGGACTACCGGCTTGAGTGTGACTACCGACAGGTATGACTTGAACGTACTGAGTATCATAGTCAGTTGCTATTGTTTGTTCTATTTTTAGGTTACCAAATACTTGGCCGCCGGGTACATAACCAG
>LUMC01000002.1_pt1 | contig 60273 bp, 57 predicted proteins | sample 729671 | NCBI WGS metagenome assembly LUMC01 (sample SAMN03860273, study PRJNA289734) | marine metagenome | biome: seawater column; feature: ocean; material: water; isolation source: Red Sea water column Station 91 - depth 10m | place: Saudi Arabia: Red Sea | collected 2011-10-15 | depth 10 m | reverse complement strand
ATTGGTGTTCTTAATCCATCGACTATAAATGCTTCTCTCATAGCTTAAATTATAAAGCTTGAATCCAATCTTCAGGATTGTCATCAACAAAGAAGTCTGAAACTAGTTTCGCTTCTGGATCAATTGCATATTGATCAAAATCAGAAACACCTTCTTCTTCAAGAACATCTTGGTCTAAAAAGAAGTTTCCGGTGCATGATGATGAATCTCTCTTTAAGACGGCGTATGCAGCATCAGCATATATAGAAGGTTTTCTTGATCCTTTTACAAGTTCTGCCCCAATTACATTCCTTACAGCAGCTGTATCTAATGAAGTTCTTGGCCATAGACAATTTGATGCGATTCCAAATTTACCAAGTTCTTCTGCTAATCCATGAGCTATCAATGTCATACCGTATTTTGCAGTTGTGTAAGCTAATGTCATTCCAAACCATTTTCTATCAAAGTTCAAAGGCGGGGAAAGTGTTAGGATGTGTGGGTTTTTTCCATTTTTTAAATGAGGAATTGTTTTTTGACTTAACAAGAACGTCCCTCTTACATTAATTCCATGCATTAAGTCATATCTTTTGATTGGAGTATTTACTGTATCAGTAAGATGAATGGCACTTGCATTATTTACACAAATATCTATTCCACCAAACTTTTCAACAGCTTCATTGACGGCGCTTTCTACTTGTTCTTCAAATCTTATATCACAAACGATAGGCAAAGCTTTCCCACCAACTGACTCAATCTCTTCTGCGGCTGTATAAATTGTTCCTGGAAGCGTAGGATGAGGCTCAGTTGTTTTTGCGAGTATAGCAATGTTTGCTCCATCTTTACCAAGTGCTTTTGCTATTTCAAGGCCAACACCTCTTGACCCTCCACTCATAATTATTGTTTTATCTTTAAAAAATGACATAATCTAATCTATCAAATTATAAGCTGGTAATGTTAAAAATTCTTCAAAATCTTCATCAAAAATAAGATCGCTAAATAATGTTACTGCTTCACTTAGCATTTCTGAATTTTCTTGAATTTCTTTTATTTTATTTACTTCATCTTCGATTAGCTCGGTTACAAAACTTTTATCAATACTTTTGTTTACGTCTGTTTTTGCTTCATTCTTAATCCACTGCCATAATTGAGATCTAGAGATTTCAGCTGTTGCAGCATCCTCCATTAGATTAAATAATGCAGCGGCTCCCTGTCCCAAAAGCCATGATTGAACATACAAGATACCAACACGAATATTAGTTCTAATACCTTCTTCGGTAATTGTTGCTCCAGGGATATTAAAATCTTGAAGCATGTCCTCAGATATAACTGGTTCATTGGGTATAAAATCAATTTGGTTTTCCTTAGCGCCTAAGGAATCTTTAAATACATCTTTACATACTTGTACTAAATCTGGATGTGCTACCCAAGAGCCATCAAAACCCATAGTTACTTCACGTTCTTTATCTTTTTTCACTTGATCTATAGCCTTTTCTGTAATTTCAGGATCTCTTCTATTTGGTATAAACGCAGACATACCCCCTATTGCATGAGCACCTCGTTTGTGACAGCTCTGTACAAGCAATTCAGTGTATGCTTTCATAAATGGAACAGTCATGGTAATTTGTGATCTATCTGGAAAATTTATTTCTGGTAAGTCCCTATGTTTTTTGATCGCGCTAAAAATATAATCCCATCGGCCTGCATTCATTCCTAGAGAATGCTCTTTTAATGAGTAAAGAATCTCCTCAATTTCAAAAGATGCTGATATTGTCTCTAGGAGTACAGTTGCCCGCAAAGTTCCTCTAGGCAAACTCAGTTCATCTTCAGAAAAAGAAAAGATGTCATCCCAAAGTTGTGACTCTGAACTATTTTCAAGCTTTGGTATGTAAAAATATGTACCTATCCCATTTTCCAATCTCAATTTTGCATTGTGAAATGTATATAAAGCAAAATCTAAAAATGCTCCTGATACAGGGGCGCCATTTAGTAATACATTTTTGTCATCAAGGTGTAGGCCTCTTGGCCTTACAAAGAGACTTGTGTTACTTTCTGGGTTTAAAGAGTATGTTTTCTCATTTTTTGGATCCACAAATTCAAGGTCTCTAAGATTAGCATCAAGTAAATTGACTTGGCCATCCATAATATTTTTCCATGTAGGGGAAGTTGAATCTTCAAAATCTGCCATGAATACATCAGCTCCAGAATTCAATGCATTTATAATCATTTTTCTATCCACTGGTCCAGTAATTTCTACATTTCTATTTGCCACATCTGCTGGGGGTGCTGTAACCTTCCAATTGTCTTCTCTTATTTTTTTGTCTTTTGGGAAAGAAAGTCTTTTGCCAGATGAAATATCATTTTGCATTTTTACCCTATTTTTTAGAATTTCTTGACGGGTATTCTCAAAAGTTGAACAGACTTTTTCTAGAAAACTAATAGCCTCATCCGACAATATATTTTGATATTGACTTTTTTTTTCAGAATTAATATCGATCATTAAAACTGTTCTTCTTCAGTGGACCCCTCTAGTGCTAATGTTGAGGCATCTCCTCCAGAAATAATTGTTGATACTTTATCAAAATAACCAGCTCCAACTTCTCTCTGGTGTTTTACTGACGTAAACCCTTTTTCTTCAAGTGAGAATTCTTTCTCCTGAAGCTCTACATAAGATGACATATTTCCACCTTTGTAATTTGAAGCTAGTTCAAACATTGATGTGTTTAAGGCATGAAACCCTGCCAATGTGATGAACTGAAATTTGTAACCAAATGAATTTAATTGCTCTTGAAATGTTTCTATTTCTTTTTCATTTAAAGAGGCTTTCCAATTAAAAGATGGAGAACAATTATAAGCCATCAGCTTGTTTGGATACTTCTCATGAATTGCATCTGCAAAATCCTTTGCAAAACCGAGGTCAGGTTTTCCAGTTTCACACCAAACCAAATCAGAATAAGGAGCATAAGAAAGTGCTCTTGAGATAGCTGCATCTGGACCATTGTTTACTCTATAAAATCCTTCTGCTGTTCTTTCTCCAGTAACAAACTCTGCATCAATTTCATCGATGTCACTTGTTAGTAAATTTGCACCTAAAGCATCAGTTCTTGCGATGATTACAAGTGGAACACCAAGAGTATCGGCTGCTAGTCTAGCAGATGTTAATGTTCGAATATGCTGACTAGTAGGGACTAAAACTTTTCCACCCATATGTCCACATTTTTTTTCTGCGGCAAGCTGATCTTCAAAATGAACCGCAGCAACACCAGCTTCAATGAATTTTTTAGTAAGTTCAAATACATTTAATGCTCCACCAAAACCTGCTTCTCCATCTGCAACAATTGGAACAATATAATTTGTAGAATCGATACCGTCAGTTTTATCAACTTGCTCAGCTCTTAATAAAGCATTATTTATTTTTTTGGCAAGGTTGGGTGCACTATTGCTTGGATATAATGATTGATCAGGATAAGTTGTATCTCCAAGGTTTGAGTCAGCTGCAACCTGCCAACCACTTAAATAAATTGCTTCAAGCCCAGCCTTTGCCATCTGTACTGCTTGATTGCCTGATAATGCGCCTAAAGCTGAAACCCACTTATCTTTACGATTGAGTAAATTCCATAAATTTGTTGAACCATTTTGAGACAGGGAATACTCAATTTGAATGGAATTTCTTAACGAAACAACATCTTCAGCAGAAAAGTTACGCTTTGTATCTTTCCACCTGGGGTTTGTTTCCCATTCTTCACTCAGTAAAGAGGGATTCAAATGATTTTTATTCTCCATCATAAAAACTTTCGTAAATGTCATCTTTTGTTTGTTTTAATTTTTTTGCAACATTTCGATAAGTTTGTACAATTCCTATTTTTTTCAAAAAGTTGTAAGGAGCCCTAAAAATTTTATCTTCAAAAGAAAGAAAATTATTCACAAATTTTGAAGAATTCTTTTCATCGTCTTTTTCGTAATATTCTTCATCGTAAAATGTATTCTCGTCAATCATTTTTTTCCTTTCAAAAAAAATCCGGGCTATTTGCCCGGTCCATCAAACGCATAAGACAGGGCTGATTATGTATAAATCACCACTACTTTTAACGCGTTTAAATTTTGCATGAAAACAATATAGCAGTCATTCAAAAATAATGTATTCGATTTTTGTTAAATTAATTCTGACTCGCAGCCACACTAGCAATTATTACAGTTAATGTGATAACCCCTGCTGCAGCGATAAGCACTTCGTTTCTAGTAATTTTAATCTTTGGCGCAGAACTCATCACCGAAGCAAATAGTAAAATTGCCGCAGATATTATAAGAGCAAATAAAGGTGCATAATCGTGAAAATTAATAAATACTTGAGAAATTAAAACTGATATTACACCACCAAATAAGATTGCCCCCAACGGAATTACAATAGATCCAGTCACTCTATTTCTAATTACATTTGCCTCTTTCAGCTCATATATGTCCAAACCTTTAGGTATACCAAGGACGATCACGATTGAAGCAATTATTGCTTGAGAGATAGTTGAGAACAATACAATCCTCCAAAAAGATCCAATTACTGGAATTAGATAGGTCGTAACGTCGTCTTCAAGTATTGCTTCAATCGTTACACCAATATCTGAAGTTATTACAAATCCAATTGAGGACCCAAATATTAAACCAAGGCCAACTCCAAGAAATAACGACTCCCTATCATTTGTAAGAATTCCAAAACCTTCATAATTTTTTTCTAGAATTTTTTTTAAGTTTATTGAACTTATTACAGCAAAAAAAGTTGTAGTTAAAGCAATATTCAAAATGTACTGAGTAGGCGTATAGTTTGCAATTAAATTTAGAGTTTCAGACTCAAGAATTAGACCTTCATAAAGATATGAACTTACAATAAACGCCTGAATAAACCCAGCAACGATTCCAAAAACTGTTCCGTACTGTAAAGCTCTAAAAATCTTAACTGAGAGTTGAGCTGGTGGGGGAATATCTTCATCAACATAACTAAGCTCTGTTTCTACTGGAGCCTCTTCCACAACCGTTTCTACTGGAGCCTCTTCTACAACCGTTTCTACAGGAGCCTCTTCTACAACCGTTTCTACAGGAGCAGAACTCACTGTTGGGGCTTCTCCGCTGGACCAACTTGCGAGAATTGCGTTAACATCAACTCCATTTGCTTCCGCTCTAGCTTGTGCTGAACGAGAAACCAATTCTTGAGGTACACCTGTATCTGTACTTATTTGTTCTACTAATTTTTCGTCCATAGGATTTATTTAAATTTTAGTCTGATGAGACATTTCTAACCACGTCATCAAAGGTTTTTTCTGTTTTGTACCATCTCATCCAAATTGTTAATATTGATACCCAAAGAATTATTCCTCCACCTAATTTCAAAATTAATCCACCAAGGACCTGGTCATTCAAAGTAGAAATATTAAATATGTTATCAATGCCAACATATGCTGAATATAGAGGTTCGGTACCAAATGCTAAGAAACTTGCAGGCACAGTCGGTAATAATGATTGTAAGAACAGGTATCCTATGCTTGCAGCTGAACTTAACCTTTTTACTTCATCGCTGAAACCAATAACCGGGACCCACATGTTAAGTGATACAAGCAACATTATTGAATGTACAAAAAAATGGAATATATGATTAGTGACCATCAAGTTAACAACTGTACTCCAATGCATTCCTACCATTACAAAATTAAATAAAAAGAAAGCAACTACAGGTTTACTAGTGATTTTAAGTAGATTTATAAAAGGTTTTATTGATATGAGTTTTTTCTGTGAACTGTGTAGACCAAGAAGAAGCAATGGGGGAGAAACAAGTGCCAGTACAAGATGCTCAACAGAGTGAACTGAAAATAAATACTTTTCTCCAATATCATGTATTGGCCAGTCTGTAAAGAGCCAGAGAATAAACAAGCCAGAATACCAAAATTTTCTCTTTGGTTTTTTTAATTCATTGTTATCGGTTGTGTATTCAAAAAATATAACTAATGAGATAATAAGTGCCCATACGTCAAAATGTGGATGCCATTCAAGAATCATATTAAAAGAAATTACCTACAGCACGCTCAATCATTACAATTGCAAACAATATCAAAGCAAGAATCATTCCACCTGCGAAAAATTTATTTACCAAACTATTTTCATATCTTAGGTGCATAAACCAACCAACCACAATTACAAATTTCCCAACAGCTAAAATAATCAATAATGGTGGTGCAAGAGCGCCAACAATATCTTCTGTGTAATATAGTGCAACCTCTATTGCTGTAAGTATTGCTAGAACAATTGCAATTTGTACATATTTTGTTGGGCTGGGGTGTTCTTTATGTGTTTCTGACATTAGATAAGATAGACTACCGTAAACAACACAATCCAAACAATGTCAACAAAGTGCCAATAAAGTGCAATAAATTCAAGATTCATACCTTCATTTAAAGACAGGCCTTTTTGTCTTTGTCCAATACCCCATAAAGCTAGCAACAAAACAACACCAATAAATACATGAAGTCCATGAAAGCCAGTCAAAACATAAAAAGTTGAACTAAAGATGTTGGTTGATAGTTCAAATCCCTTATGATAAAACTCTGTAAACTCATAGATCTGGCCAGCTAAAAAAACAGCACCAAGCATAGCTGTTGCAAGTAACCAAACCCTAGTTTTTTCTTGATCATTAGTCTCAAGGGCGTTGTGTGCGAGGACCATTGTTAATGAGCTCATTAACAAGACGAAAGAACTGACAGATGTAAATGGAATATCGTAAACATCAGTTAATTTGATACCTGGAAAATCCCTACCTTTAAAGATTAGAAAAGTAGTGATTAAGGTTCCAAAAAATAAGATTTCGGTTGATAAAAATACCCAAAACCCTAATTTTCTTGTTTCAACTCCAGTTGGTTCATGAGGATAAGCGTGGGCATCACTCATAGTTTTTAGACTCTCCAGATTCTGGCTCTTCTTCTGAGCTTTCAAACTCTTCCTCTAGAGGCTCAGTTCCCCAACCAAAACCACCAATCAGAAGCATAATTACGCCAATCAATGCTAGTGGTATCGATTTGTAAATTATTGCATATCCCAAAAAGGGAAGACCAAAAGCCATAATTACTGGAAAATAAGATGGGCTAGGAAGATGTATTTCCTCTTTTGGATTTAGTCCTTCTTCCTCAAGTTGTAGTAACAACTCATCCGTACCTTCTCTCCTTACTGCTCTACCATCCTCATCTTCTCCATACTTTTGATGCCAAAAATCATCTAACGATTTAACTTCAGGTGCATTTGAAAAATTCCACACCGGAGTAGGAGAAGGAATACTCCACTCAATTGTTCTTGCATCCCAGGGATCAAAAGGAGCAACCTCACCTTTTCTTCTTGAATATATCCAGTTTGCCATAAAAACAAGAGTTGCAATGGCTAGAATAAATGCACCAATCGTAACAATTAGATTCCAAAATCCAAGATTGGTTTCTTCAGCATACACCCAAGTTCTTCTAACTTGACCCTGTAGTCCTAACCAATGCATTGGTCCAAAAGTTAAGTTAAAACCAATAATCATTAGCCAAAAGTGAATTTTCCCCATTGTCTCGTTGTACATTCTTCCCCATACTTTTGGAAACCAGAAATAAAGTCCTGAAAAAATTCCAAAAAGAGCACCACCAAAAAGTACATAGTGGAAATGTGCAACTATATAATATGTATCTGTTTGTTGTGTATCTGCTGGCACCACTGAATGTGTAACACCACTTAAGCCACCAATTACAAACATCCCTATAAATCCTAAAGCAAATAACATTGGGGTATTAAGAGTTAGCCTTCCTCCCCAAATTGTCCCAAGCCAATTAAATATTTTAACCCCTGTAGGTACTGCGATAATCATTGTTGATAGGCCAAATCCAGCCTGTGCCACAGGACTAATTGCAGACGCAAACATATGATGTGCCCAGACACCAAACCCAATAAATGCAATTCCAAATCCAGCAAACACTATTGCTGGATATCCAAATAATGGTTTTCTTGAAAAAGTTGGGAGGACCTCTGAAACTATCCCAAAAGCTGGAAGGATAAGAATATAAACTTCTGGATGACCAAATAACCAGAATAGATGTTGCCATAACACTGGATCGCCACCACCTTCAGTGAGAAAGAAAGTTGTCCCAAATTGTCTATCAAATGTCACGAAAAATAACGCAATTGCGATTATTGGTAAAGAAAAAGCGAGGAGGAATGAAACTGCAAATGTCATCCAGGTAAATACTGGCATTCTCATTAATCTCATTCCTTTAGTTCTCATGTTAAGAATTGTTGTGATGAAATTAAATGCTGAAACGAGGGATGCAATACCTAGAATCTGAAGTCCGATTGCCCAATAGTCCATTGCGGTACCAGGTGAATACTTAAGCCCTGCATTAGGTTGGTATCCAAACCAGCCACCATTAGGTGCTGAAGCCAATCGACTGACTTCCTCAGCTAGATAACCTCCTTCTGGAGCGCCGGCTGTACCAAAAAGAAAAGTTGAGTATAGAAACAATCCACCTGCAATAAATATCCAAAAAGAAAGTGCATTTAGTCTTGGGAAAGCCACATCTCTTGCTCCAATTTGTAATGGTAAAAGATAATTAAAGAAAGCAGCACTTATCGGCATGATTGCTAAAAATATCATTGTTGTTCCGTGCATTGTAAACATTGCATTATATTCAGCAGCACTCAAGAAGTTGTTATCTGGTTGGGATAACTGGATTCTTAATAAAAGAGCTTCAAGGCCACCGACTAGCAAAAAGAAAAATGCAGCATAACCATACATTATGCCAATCCTTTTATGATCAACAGTTGTGATCCAGCTCCACACACCTTCTTCAGAGGAGGGTCTTGAAAAAATATTCCTTTGTTTTTTTGGTTCTATAATTTTTGTCATTTAAGTGTTCCTAAATATTCTATTAAAGCTTCAATCTCTCTCTCAGTCAATTCTAGATTAGGCATGAAAGTACCTGGTTTTAACTCAGCTGGATTTGCTAACCATTTCGTTAAATTTTCACTATTGTTTTTTAATGCTGCTCCTGCAAAGACATTTCTATTTGCAAAATGTGTTAAGTTGGGCGCTATCCGTTCACCTTGAACATCCCAAACTCCACCAATAACATGGCATTGGGTACAACCTGCATTTAGATATACCTGCTGCCCTTCATATGCCAAGGAACCTTCAGAAAGTGTATTATCAGCATTTTTTTGTTCATTAATTACCCAGGCATCAAAATCTGATTCAGACATTGATAAAACTCTACCTCTCATTTTTGAGTGGCTTAATCCACAGTATTCTCCACATTGTGCCCAGAATTCTTCTGCATTATCAGCATGTAAATTTAAATAAGTTTTCTGTCCAGGAACAAGATACCTTTTTCCATTTAATTTAGGAACCCAGTAATTATGAAGGACATCATTTGACCACATCTCTAATCTAATTGGAGTATCTTCAGGAATTACAAGTACATTTGCTGTCGTTATTCCATAATCTGGATATTTATACTCAAACCACCACTGGTGGCCAATTACTTCAATTTTTAGAGCATCCTCAGGTTCTCTTGCAAGATCAAATATTGTTCTTACTGTAGGAACCGCAATAGAAGCTAAAATAATTACCGGAATTATTGTCCACAAAATTTCTAAAAAATTATTTCCATGAATTTGTTTAGGCTCAGGTTTGTCTGGAGAATCTTTAAAATAAAAAACTGAAAACAGTAAAGCACCTTGAACAATAAAGAATATAACAACTGCAATCCAAAATGTTAACCAAAACAACTCATCAATTGTTCTTGCATAGGGACCAGCTGGACTCAAAGAGTCAAGAGGAGCATCCTCAATACATGCAGTAATGAATAAAAAACTGCATAGGATAAAGTTTTTAGGTTTTAAAAATTTTTTTATATGCATAAATTATCTAGTCAATATTTAAGAATAGCGTCTACACCTGAAATAGGGTAATTATAAGTTAAAGTCTAGGCATCGTTACTATGTCAATATGAAGTCAAATAAACCTTCCACATTCAAAAGCTATTTAAAACTTTCTAAATTACGTGTTATTGAGTTGTTGCTAGTCACAACAGTTCCCTCAATGGTGATTTCAATATATGGTATGCCTCCTTTATCACTTGTCATATACACACTGGCCGGTGGCACTCTCCTAGCAATAAGTGCCAATGTTATGAACCAGGTTTTAGAAGTAGAGACAGACAAGCTTATGGAAAGAACATCAGATAGGCCAATTGTCACAGGTGAGCTTACAAAAACCAACGGAATAATCTACTCTATCTCATCGGGACTAATTGGATTTTTAATTTTATATTCTTTGGTTACACCTCTTTCATCATATATAGGATTAGCTGCCAATATTTTCTATGTATTTATTTACACGTTAATTTTGAAGCCAAGAACAAATCAAAATATTGTCATTGGAGGCGCATCGGGAGCAGCCCCCGTATTAATCGGTTGGACCGCAACAGGTTCAGAACTGGAGACAGGACCTTGGGTTCTATTCCTATTGGTTTTTATGTGGACACCCGCACATTTCTGGGCATTGTCAATCGAGAACAAAGCGGATTATAAAAATGCTGAATTTCCAATGCTTCCTATTCAAGAAAGCTACAAAAGAACTTGTATATTTATAGGTATTTACAGCTGTTCAACAGTTTTAATTTCTCTCGTAGCAGCACCAATTCTTCAATTAGGAATAATTTATTTATTCGTATCTATATTTTTTGGAGTCAATTTAATGTATAAAGCATTTAATTTGTATAGGAAAAAAATAAAACCAATAAATTATTTTATATTTTCTAATACATATTTGGCTGTTATATTCATAAGTATTGTGGCAGATGTATTTTGGACTTTAAGGAATATTTAAATTGCTTGACTCATTTTTATCAATAACATACCCACCAATTCCAATAACTAAGATAGGTCCGGTATTTTTTTCATTGCATGGTGTCTTTGCTGCGATTGGATTTTATTTTGGTGCAAATCATGCAATTAAACTTGCTGAAAAAGATGGTGCTAACTCAGACCTTTTTTCAGATGGATTAACATGGGCAATATTTGGAGCAATATTGGGTGCTAGATTTTTTACAATACCAGCCCACATAGGCGAAACTGGCTACGGTCTAGATGATATTTTTACATTAGCTGGAAGCTATTCAATCATGGGAGGAATGGCAGGGGGTATAATCGCTGCTTTCTACAGAATTCAAATAGTTGGAAAAGAAAGTTTCAAAAGATATGGTGATTACGCAGCTACTGGATTAATCCTAGGAACTGTAATTGGACGTATAGGTGATTTAGCAATAGTTGAGCATCTAGGTCGAAAAACAAACTTTTTTTTGGGTTATGAAATATTACCCGGATACGATGTTGCTCCACAACACAATGGTCTAGAGTGTGCTGAGCCACTTACAACATGTGGAACCTATCATCATGTAGCAATGTATGACATGCTATTGGCTTTAGTAGTTTTTTATATATTTATGAATTTAAAGAAGCGATATGAATTTGGACCCGGTTCATGGATGGGATTATGGGCAGTTTGGTACGGAGTACAAAGATCGATCTTAGATACATTAAGGTTTGGTATGGGCGATGCCACAATTGGTTCATTTACTTGGAATCAAGTAGGAGGTTTATTGTTAGCGTTATTGGGATTTTTATATTTTCAAAAAAATAAAAATTTAAAATAAGCTAAATATAAATCCAAAATATGCAGCTATGAAAATAATTCCCACAAGGACATTTCTTTTTATAACGTATCTTGTTAAGAGAACTGCGAGAAAAGATACAAAATACATAAGAAACATTTGATAATCGATATTTGAACTAATTTCGCCAGGTTCAAATATAATTGCAGATCCACCAACGAGACCAATATTAAATAGATTGGATCCAAAAACATTTCCCATAATTAAATCTGGTTTCTTTAGTCTTGCTGCTGAGATTGCCCCTGCAACTTCTGGAAGACTTGTTCCTATTGCAATTATTGTTACACCTACTATCAAGGACGATATATTAAATAAGTCAGCAATTGCAATGGCATTATCAACCACTAACGAACTTCCAAATATTGTTATTGAAATTGCTAATATTCCCCTGAACCAAATATATTTTTTTTCTTCCGAGACGAGCTCTTCTTCATCAATTGCTTCTTCATTAACCATCTTGTAAGTTACAAAAACAACAAGCGACAATAAAACAATTCCTAAAATTAATGGAAATTGATTTGTAAGTATATAAGTTGATACAAATATTGTGGTAAATATCATCATCCACACAGGACTGATTTGATTTATATTAATTTTTTTGGAAAAGTCTTTATCAATAAATAAATAAAGGACAGCCAAAACAAGTAATGAATTTGCGATATTAGATCCAATAATATTTCCGATGGCCAGGGACAAATCACCATTGATAGCAGCTCCTGTACTTGTAAATAATTCTGGTGCTGATGTTCCAAAACCTATAAAAGTTGCACCAATAACAGAATTTGGAAGTTTAAATTTAACTGCAATTTGAATTGCAGATTTGACCATTTCATCAGCGCCTTTAACTAAAAGTATTAGTCCTAAAACAAAACCACCGAATATTAAGAAAGTTTCCATAGGAATCTAGTCTTTAGAGTCTCTCCAAGCAATCCACTCTTTGACGATTGACATGTCATAGTCCGGTCCATTTAGGGGAAGAGTTATTTCAGTTGCTCCTGCTTCGACAAGTTCATCGGCCTTGTCAATTCTCTTCAGGTCTATTCCTATTGACCTTCCAATCTCAGAGGGGTCTCTTCCTATTTCTTTACACCAGTTATCTAAAACACTGTTTTTATGAGCAACTGTCTCTATGCCTGAACGATCCTCTGTCTTTGTTGCAAATCCATGCCAAACATCTGCATATTGAGCTGTAATTCTCAAAGTAACTTTTTCTCCTCCACCACCAATTAATATTGGAATTTTTCTTTTTGGTTGAGGATCTAACATTGCCATTCTTTTTTCAATTCTCTCAAGAGATTTTTCTAATTCTTTTAACCTCCAGATAGCAGTTCCGAATTCATAACCATACTCCTGATAATCTTGTTCGAACCAACCTGAACCAATTCCAAAAACAAGTCTTCCATTTGATATATGGTCAATAGTTCTTGCCATATCAGTAAGCAATTCAGGATTTCTGTATGAATTACAAGTTACAAGAGGACCAATTTCTATTTTTTCAGTTACTTCTGCCCAACTCGCAAGCATAGTCCAGCACTCAAAATGTTTACCCTCTCTTCTTTCTCCTTCAGCCCATTGTGTACCATCTTCTTTATATAAGGGGTAGAAATGGTCCCAATTATAAAGAACGTCTGCCCCCAATTCCTCTGCTTCAACAGCTGCATTTCTTATTTGATCATATTCTGCATGCTGTGGGTGTAAAAATACTGCAATTCTAGGTTTCATTGTTAACTTCCTTTAAATTATCCATAAATTCTATGTTAGCTTCCAATCTTTCTAATTTTTGTGCTGCAAGTTTTTCAGATGATGGAAGCGGATTCTTTTTGATAAAGTTTTTTATATCACCAGCAAATTCTTCGTCATATATTGCTGGAAGTGCGTCTAAAATCCTTGATGCGGTCCAATCTGGCATGACATTTAGCAAGTCATTAAAATTTTCTTTAATTACCTTCCATGATTTTTTCCCGATATATTTGTTGGTTATCATCGAAGCTAATATATATGGGCAATCTGCTCCGCGGATTCTTCCATCAAGCATAAATTCAACAATTTTTTTACTTGCATTTTGGTCTCTTACTTGACCCAATACCGCTCTGTACCTTCCTTGCATTTGAGGAGACTCTGCGTTTTCGAACTTTTCTAAAAAAATCTCAATTTTGTTTGTCTCATCAAGTGCGGATATAAAAAGGATTGAGCTAAAAAATGTTCCTTCTGAAATAGACTCCATTTTATTTTCTTTAAAAATATCACTAAATTTTTTTATAAATGAATCATCATCTAAATTTTTAGCTCTCAACTTGTTAATAGTATCTCTTACTTCTTTGATTTCTAATTCTTCGTCTTTTTTAACCTCAAATCCAAGCTCATTGTGCAACTCGTCAGTCAAGTCCCTTACAAAAGCTTTAAAACTATCAGAGTTATTAGATTCAAAAAGATTTGCTAATGTTGCTATTATCGAAGACATATAAATCCAGATGTCTTCGTCTTTCTCCTTTTTAAAGAACATTAAGAATTTATAAAAGTCTTTTATATCTGTCGGAGCTTTTTTAAATTGCATCCATTTATCTTCAAGAAGTCTGTATTTTTCGAGATCATTTAGTTTGTCAAAATTTGCAAGTATATTTTCAAAAACCTCATCATCATAAAATGTATGAAAGAACCCCCAACCTCCACTATTTATATGAGGAACTTCACCTAAATTCTTTAAATCTATGACTCTTTCAGCTTCGTCTAGCAAAAATTTTTCTTCATTTCCTGTATCAAGAAACTTAATTTGAACAGGTACTGGTTTTATATTATTTTTATCAGTTTCTACATTTTTAAGAAGAAAAGGTTTTTGTTTAATTGTTAAAAAATTATTGGAGCAGTCAACTTGTAAAAAGGGATAACCTTTTTCTCTTATCCAAAAAGGTAGTATTTTATTGAGAGGTTGATTACTTGCCTCACTTAATGCATCCCATAAATCAGACGAGTTGGTATTTTCAAATTTAAATTTGTTTAAATAAGCTTCAACTCCATTTTGAAAAGCTTCTTCGCCAATAAACATTTGAAACATTCTTAAAACAGTTGAACCTTTTTCGTAGGTGAGAACATCAAACATCTCTTCTGCTTGATCTGGAGTTTCAACATCAAACTCGACCGGTCTAGAATTTTCGAGTGAGTCGATAGAAAATCCAGCAGTTCTTGACATATTCATTGCGTTCCACTGTTTGAATTCAGGATATGTATTATATGATGCAATTACTTCCATCAGACTTGCAAATGCCTCATTTAACCAGATTCCATCCCACCATTTCATAGTCACTAAATCTCCAAACCACATATGAGCAAGTTCATGTGCGATTACTGTTATTGATCTATCAAGTTCTGATCTAGTAGCTTTATCCTTATCAAATAAAAGCAAGTTTTCACGAAAAGTAACTGCTCCTACATTTTCCATAGCGCCCATTGCAAAGTCCGGGATAGCAATAAGATCTAATTTAGTTCCTGGATAGGGAATCTTGTAATAATCTTCAAAGAAGTCTAAAAGTTTAATCGCAGCTGTTCCCGCGTAAGAAGTTTGGTGTGAAAACCCAGGTCTATGTATTATCCGTATATCTGTCGTTTTAGACTTTCCAACAACGGTAGCTTCAAGATCTCCTATTACAAAAGCTACAAGATATGATGACATTTTCATCGAGTCTGCAAATTTAGTTCGTAGTTTATTATTTTCTACTTTTTCTTCCTCGACAACCATTTCATTGCTGACTCTTAAATACTTTTCATCAGTTATTATTGTCATTGAAAATATAGCTTTATATTCAGGTTCGTCCCAGCAGGGGAAAGCCGATCTTGCCGCAGTTGGTTCAAATTGTGTGGTAGCAATCCATTTTTTTTCACCATCTTCAGACATGTAGCTACTTTTATAAAAGCCTTTAAGGTCATTTGTAATTTCCGAATTGAATTCAAGATATAATTCGTAAACACCTTCACTCAATGTCTCTTGGGATTCAAAAACTATTTTTTCATCTTCCTCTATATAGTTAACTTCCAAAGGAATATCTTGTTTAGTTGTTTGAATTTTTGCTTTTGTAACTTCAATTCCAACGCTATTTAAAACAATATTGTTTGTTGCTTCAACAACATTTAAATCGACTTTTTGTGCCCCGGTATATGAGAAATTATCTAAATCAACATCAAGTTCGATTTCGTATCTATTGGGATAAGTTGATTTGGGCAACCTCTTTTTATTCATTAAGTTAACTTAATCCCAATCAATATTTATGTCGTTGGATGAGTCAATTAGTTGAACTTTGTGTCTTCCAAAATAATCTCTTTGAGCCTGAATCATGTTCGATGGATTATCTACAGAAGTCACATTATTGAACCAATTTAAAGATGCTGATAGTACAGGTGTTGGTATGTTGTATTTAGTTGTTATTTGCAGAACGTTGCTGATAGATGCTCTGTTTTTGTTCAAAGTACTAAAAATAGTATTTAAATTAAATACATCATTACTTTCGCCAAATTCTTTTTTTAATTCGGATAATAAATTGGATCTAATGATGCATCCTCCACTCCAATTGTCAAGAACCTCTGGGATTGATACGTTATGATCTTCATCATTACTAAATTTTGATATTAATTCTAAACCTTGAATCATTGAGCACACTCTAGAAAAATATAGTGCATCACTGAGTTCTTTAGTAGATATATTCTCACTTATTAGTTCCTGATTAATTTTTGTAGTGTATTGATTACTGCTCTGAACACGTGCATCGTAAGAGGCTGCAATAGATGGTATGGACACATTTAATTCCAATGAAGTTTGTATTGTCAGTCTTCCAGTACCTTTATTTTGTGCGACTGGTTTTATCTGATCAATAATAAATTTATCTCCATCTTTTTTTTGAAGAATTTCTGATGTGATTTCAATAAGGTAAGATGATTTATTCTTTTCTGCTTGAGAGGAAAAGAAATTGGACATATCCTCATTTGTTTTATTTAAATTTTTTAATATTAAATATATCTCAGCGATTGTTTGCATCTCAGCATATTCAATGCCGTTATGTACCATTTTTATAAAGTGACCTGTTCCGGGACCTTGATATACTCCCAGACACTCCACTCCACTTTTTGCAGCAATATTTTTGAGTGTATCCAAAAGAGGAGTCTCTAAAGTTAAATCTGAACCGACCATTAATGCAGGGCCATTACGAGCTCCATCTTCACCGCCTGAAACTCCCATTCCAATAAAATGTATAGATTTTTCTGAGAGATACTTCCCGTTATCAATACTGTCTACATAAAAAGAATTACCTCCGTCAATAATCATGCTTCCCTCTTCCAATAAATCAGCCAGTCTTTCTATTACTTCCCTAGTTGCTTTGCCTGATGGAACCATAAGCAATATTGTTTTTGGGGTTTCTAAGCTCTCAACAAATTCTTCAAGATTGGTGTAGCCTATAAATTCATTTGAAAATTCTTTCTTAATGTCATCAAGTTTTTTCATTGAATCATTGAAGGATTTAATTGTTACCCCTTTATCTGATAAATTTAGAGCTATATTTTTACCCATGACACCAAGGCCAACTAATCCAATTTCGTTAAGCATTTATATTCTTTTCCATTATTTTAAGATTTAGAAGCCTGTCGACTAATTTATCTCTCATCTCTAATTCTAAGACTAAGTAATTTGATTCATTCTTAACATTAAGGATTTTTCCAAATTTGGCAACAGTGTCTAATTTTGATGGATTGATTTGGTAAGACCCAAGGCTAACAATACCAAAAATTTCCTCTGCGATTCTATCTTTTAATAAATCTAGTCCGTCGTTTTTTAGAGATGAGACAAACAATGCTTGAGGGTAAGATTCTTTAAGTTGATTTAATGATGCCTTGTCAATCTTATCAATTTTATTGAATACCATAATTTCATTAGATTTCGCATCAATTTGTTTGAGAATATTAACAACCGTGTTGATATGCATCTCAGGAAGGGCAGTGGCGGCATCTACAACGTGAATTAGCAAATCAGCTTTTGTCGCAACCATTAATGTTGATTTAAATGATTCTATTAACGTCGTGGGAAGATTTTGAATAAACCCAACTGTGTCCGATAATATTAATGGATCTTGAATATCCTTAATTCTTAATTCTCTTTGCAAAGAGTCAACGGTAGCAAAGAGTTCATCAGCAGCGTAAGCATCAGAATTAGTTAATTTCTTTAATAAAGTAGATTTACCAGCATTTGTATAACCAACAATTGATACCAATGGAATATTATTTTTCTCTCTTGAGCTTGATTGAACGTTTCTCTGTTTCTCTATCTTCTTTAATTCTTTTTTTAATTTATTTATACGATTATCGATAAGCCTGCTATCTGTTTCTAATTTGGTTTCACCTGGACCTCTTGTTCCAATTCCACCACCCTGTTGATTCAAGGTTTTGCCAAGTCCAGCTAATCTTGGCTTTAAATACACAGACATTGCAAGCTCAACTTGTAATGAGGCTTCTTTTGATTGAGCATGTAGAGAAAATATATCCAGTATCAAACCAGTTCTATCAACAACATCACATTGAAAAATCGTTCTCAGTTCTTTTTGTTGGTTTGGTGTTAGTTCGCAATCAAATATTACTACGTCAATATCATTCGATTTAGAAATGTCTTCTAATTCTTTTATCGAACCTTTGCCAATAAATGTTTTTGGATCGATTTTATCAACACGTTTAGTTTGGACAATATATGGAGTCGAACCAGCAGTTTTTACTAAATTAGTAAGTTCTTTAAGAGATTCTTCTTTATCTGCTCTAGTTTCATTTTTTAAAATTATTCCAACCAAAAGAGCTCTCTGTACAGTTACAAAGATATCCCTATCAGATACCGTCAGTAATCGTCTATCAACCTGGTTTGGATTATTTCTCTCGTTCAATTACTCATTAATTTTTAATTTAATGTTATCTATATTAATAAATAAAACTAGCGGAGGTGGACGGGAATCGAACCCGCCAAAGACACTTAAGCCTTTCAACAGTTTTGAAGACTGCGGAGCCCACCAGGCGCTCATTCACCTCCACAAATAAGACTAATTGTATAAAAACTAAATTATCGAATACAATTATTAAATAGTGAATAATTTTTCTACAAACTTTGTAAAGCTTAGGGAAGAAAGAGGTCTTTCTATAAAACAAGTAGCATCTTTTACTGGGGCAACAACAAAAGATGTAAAAAAATGGGAGTCTGGAACAAGCTTACCAACAGATACAAAAATAATAGCTGCGCTCGAGGGATTATTAGGAAAAGAAATTTCTCAAACTTTAGAATCAAATGACTTTAAACCAATCAAAACTTCAGAAAAAATAATTGAAGACTCATTATTTACAATCGACAAGGAAAAGAATGTTGATCTAAAGTCTGGAATATTTAATAGATTTAAATCAGACAAAGAGAAAAAACAGAAAAATACTACATCAGAAATGAATGTCTTTGATGTTTACTCAGATAAGGAAGTTATTGATGATGACAAAAAAATTGATTTTGATGAATTATATGAAAATGCATTAGAAGAAAGACCTTATATTGCAGATCCAAAACAATTATCATTTTATTTTTCTAGGAACATAAAAACTTTTATTTCTGTAAGCATACTTTTGTATATTGCAGTAAAAGCATTTCAGATGTTTTTAAATTCTTTCAACTTATTTATTGATAATCTTTTATGAAATTGCATACTCTAGCAACTGCAGGCCTTGTAACCTCAATTCTCTCAATTCTTGCAGGAGCAATTGTGAGAGCAACAGGATCTGGTGACGGATGTGGAGCATCTTGGCCAACTTGTAATGGAAGAGTAGTTCCAAGTCTTGATACAACATCTGAGATTATTGAATTTAGTCATAGGTCTATCAGTGGAGTTTTATTAATCATTACAATTTTGTTGTTTTTAAAAAGTAGAGATTCAGATACGCCATTGATTCAAAAAAAAATTATAAATTACTTAACTTTTTTTGTTTTACTGGAAGCTTTAATAGGAGCAATAATTGTAATTTATGAATGGGTTGGACTGAATTCATCATTACCAAGAATTATTGCAGTACCACTACACCTAGTAAACACCTTTGCACTTTTAGGTTTCTATACTTTAATTTATTTTCTTCTAAATGAATCAAAAAGTAGCTTAAATTATTTTTTTGATCAGAGATTAAAGATTGCATTCATCCTGTTCTTCTTAACTGGAGCGACGGGTTCAATTACAGCATTGGCAGACGTACTATTTCCAAGCGCATCATTTATTGAGGGACTTGCAGACGATTTTGACTCAACAAGTGAACTACTTACAAGATTGAGAATAGTTCATCCAATAGTGTCGATGATTCTATCAATCTTTCTCTTTTCGGAATCGAATAGGTTGAATAAAGAAATCGGAATTAAGACTCAAAGTATAAAATTGTTAATTTACATCGGTGTAGCACTTGGAACATTAAATGTAGTATCAAATATTATTTTGCCCTTAAGCATCCTTCATTTGTTACTAGCTGACCTCTTGTGGATTACATATATATATAAATCAGCCAAAAAATCAGTATTGTTAGAAAACACTGAAAATATTGGAGAATTTAATTAGCTTTAAATTAAAAACAGCTCTATCCTTACTTTTCGGTAACTAGAAATTAAATTTAAAGGTCAAAACAATGGTGACAAAAACAATCCCATCTAAACCTAAAGCTTCAAAAATGGAAGCAGAACTTGCTGCTGAGGAAGATTCATTAACCCCTGAGCAAGAAGCTGAAGCTAGAGAAAAAGCAAAATCATTGGTTAAGAAACTTGCTGACGATAAAGGAAAACTTACAACCGATTTAGTTAGCCAATATCTTACTGCTATCGGAAACTTTGATCTTTTAACTGCTGAGCAAGAAGTTGAATTAGCCCAAAAAATTGAATCTGGTGAAAAAGCTGCTGTTAAATTAACTAAAAAGCAATACAAAGATAAAAAAGGTGAAATTAGGTTAAAGCGAGACCGAAAAAAAGGAGCTGAAGCAAAAGACGCGTTCCTAACTGCTAACTTGAGACTTGTAGTCGCAAATGCTCGAAGATATGCAAACACTTCTGGAATTGACTTTTTAGATTTAATTCAAGAAGGGAACTTAGGATTAATAAGAGCAGTTGAAAAATTTGATTGGAGAAAAGGATTTAAGTTTTCAACCTATGCAACATGGTGGATCAGACAAGCAATTACAAGAGCAATTGCTGATAAATCAAGAACAGTAAGGATACCTGTACACTTGCACGATACAATGGCTGCTGTCAGAGCCGCTCAAGCACAATTAAAAGCTGAACTTGGAAGAGATCCAAAACCACAAGAAATAGCAAAAGAAGCAGGTGTTGGTGTAGACAAAGTTGAATTAGCTTTGAGCGTAGCTGATACTGTTTCTCTGGAGCAACCTGTCGGAGAAGATGGAGCTCAACTTGGAGATTTTATACAAGATGAAGACGCAAGTGATCCATCATTAATCGTACAAGATCTTGATGTTGCTGAAAGTTTGCGAGATAGTATTAGTAGGCTACCTGAAAGAGAAGGAAGAATACTAGCTCTCAGATATGGTTTCTATGATGGTGTACCAAGAACTTTAGAAGAAATTGGTGAAGAATTTGATTTAACTAGAGAAAGAATCAGACAGCTTGAAAAACTTGCACTTTGTAGGTTAAGACATCCTTCATTTGGAATTAGAGAGCAAGACCTAGTTTAATTTAGATATAATTTCCTCTAAATCTTCAATACTTTCAAAATAATTTATAAACTGTTTATCAAGTTCCATATTCTCGGGAAGATTATCAATAATTTCTTTCCAAAAATCTTTTTTCAAGTAAATGGGGATTAAGTCATATTCTTTATTAATGTTGTACAAATAATTTGAGTTCCAAGCAACAAAAAGCTCGGTAAGTGTTCCAATTTTACCCGGTAACACAATGAAAGCTTTTGATTCGTTCAGCAAATAATGAATTCGATTTGATAAACTTTCAGCTTTAATTTCATTGTTTACATATGAATTAGGTGTACGTTCGAAACCTTTACTTGCTTTATCTGAAAATAATGTTGGTACAGTAACTCCGATAACTTTAACTCCTTGCTTCGCTGCTCCTTTTGATACGGCTTCCATAGTCCCCTGATACCCACCAGTTGCAACATTATGTCCATATTTACCGATCAAGCTACCAACACTTTCAGCAAATTCATATTCTGAGTCACCTTCTTTGCATCTTGAAGATCCAAATACTGTAATTTGTTTCATATAAAAAGATTACAGACGCTCAATCATATAGAGGTGTAAAATAAAATAAATGTTTAATGAAATAAACAAAAGTATTGATGCAGCAATAAGCTCAGGTGCACAATACGCTGACGCAAGAATTCTAATATCAAAAAGTAGAGATATATCTTCAAAAGACGGTGAGTTGGAGGATTTTAGTAACTCTGAAAATATGGGTTTAGGTATACGAGCCTTAGTGGGATCGTCATGGGGATTTTATGCTACTTATGACCTATCAGATGAGTCACTAAAGGAGGCTGGAAAAAAAGCATATTTAATTGCAAAAGCATCTTCTAAGGTACCAGGTAAAGATTTTCCATTAGCTGATGTTCCAATTGTAAAAGATGAATATGTAACACCACATGAACAAAATCCTTTTAAGGTTTCGACAACTGATCAAATAGATTTAATAGTTTCCTCAACTCATGAAATGAAAAAAATAGGTAGCTCCAGAGCCTTTGGCAGGCTAAATTTTTGGGATACTGAGAAGTGGTTTGCATCGAGCCAGGGTCATGAAATATACCAGAACATAATTGAATCTGGTGGTGGCATTTCTTCGTTAAGTATTGGTGATGGAGAAACACAAATACGATCATATCCACAATCTTTTGGTGAATACAGAACAGGAGGATGGGAAGTCATTCAAAGTTTTAAATTTTTAGATCATGTTGAGAGAATTTCTGAAGAATCTACAAGACTTTTAACATCTCCACAATGTCCTGAGGGGACAAGAGATTTGATTTTAGAAGGCAGTCAACTTGCACTTCAGATACATGAGTCAGTTGGTCATGCGATTGAGCTAGATAGAATTTTAGGTTGGGAAGCTGCATATGCTGGTACGTCTCACCTTGAACTCAGTAAATTAAATGAGCATAAATATGGTTCACCATTAATGAATATAGTTGCAGATGCTACCTTGCCCGGAGCTTTAGCAACGTTCAAATATGATGATGAAGGAACTCCTGCTCAAAGAGTAGACATTGTTAAAGAGGGGATATGGACAGGAGTGTTGACTGGACGCGATAGTGCAGCCATTGCTGGTGTTAACCCAGGAGGAATGGTAAGAGCTGATGGATATGGAAGGTTGCCAATGGTTAGAATGACAAATGTTGGCCTTCTTCCAGGTGATTCATCTTTGGATGAAATAATTTCTTCAACAGACGATGGTGTATATATGGAAACAAATCGTTCGTGGTCAATAGATGATTTAAGGTTAAATTTTCAATTTGGATGTGAAGTTGGGTGGCTTGTTAAAAATGGGAAGATAACCGATATGGTTAAAAATCCAACTTACACAGGTATTACTCCTAATTTCTGGGGCAGTATGGACATGCTAGCTGGTGAAGATGAATGGGTATTTTGGGGAACACCAAATTGTGGTAAAGGGCAACCAAGCCAAATAGGACACACTGGTCACCCAGCTTCTCCGGCAAGATTCAAAAATGTGAGAATTGGTGTAAGAGGATGAAAATCTGGGATAATTTAATCGATGATGTTGGAAAATTAATTCCTGCAGGTGTCGAGTGTGAGATAAAAATGATTAATTCTACAGAGTCTCTTACAAGGTTTGCTAACTCCCATATACATCAAAATGTTGAAGAAGAATTAACAGATATCTTTTTAACTTTCCATGCCGATGGAAAAACAACAAATTTGAATTTAAACATTACCTCTATGGGATCAATTGAAGATATTATCAAAAAAGCCCTTTCAGAGATTGGAAACAATCCCAAAGACTCAACTTGGCCAGGACTGACTAGTAAGGAGAATTCCTATAACGGCTATAAAGATATATCTCCTGATGATCCTGACATCAGAGCACAAAAAGTAAAAGAATTTATAGAAGAAGGTCAAACATACAATGGTGCTGGTTATTGTTCTTCAAACGTATCAAATGTTTTTGTATGGAACACAAATGGACTGAACTCTAGTGATACCGCAACAAGTGCCTTTTTAGATGGAATCTTTAGATCGGAGACATCTGCGGGTTCGTCTCATATTGGAAATCAAATCTTAAGTGATATTGATGCTCAGAAAGTTGGACAAGAAGCTTTTTCAATAACTAAAGAATCTCAAAATCCAGAAGACATTGAGCCAGGAGTTTACGAGGTAATTTTAGGACCTGATGCGGTAAGTACAATTTTAGTTTTTCTTTCCGTTTATGGATTTAATGCAAAGAGTAAAGTTGATGGGACATCTCCTATAGAAATAAATGTTGAGCAATTTGATGAAAAGATAAATCTAGAAGACGATCCACACAAAGAGGGAGCACTTAATTTTAAAATTGATGCATCAGGTGCACCTAAGAAAAAAATAGAAATAATTACAAATGGTATCCCAAAAAACTATTTTCATACGAGGCGGACATCAAATGAACTTAATCAAAGCAACACATTTCATGAAATGTTCGGATGGGGAGATAGTTTTGGGGGACTTGGAACAAATTTGTATCTTAAGCCTGGTGACATTTCCAAAGAAGAAATGATTTCTAATGTTAAAAAAGGAATCTATATAAATGAATTTTGGTACTGTAGAGTTCTAGATCCAATAACTCAAGTAGTTACTGGTTTAAATAGAAATGGTTCATATTTAATTGAGAATGGTAAAGTAACAAAGCCTGTTGGAAGATTAAGATTTACACAAAGTTTTATGTCATCTTTAGGACAAGGTAACGTTTTGGGAGTTGGGTCAGATAGTAGATTTGCCGATTCCGAATTTGGTGAAGGTATTTTAAATGTACCAATGTTGCATTTAAAAGAATTTAATTTCACCGGTGGTGTTTCTGGATAGAAATTATTATTTTAGGGGAGAAAAACCAATCATAATTCCCCACAGGGGTGGAATTAATGTAGTCCCTGAAAATACTTTACATGCTTTAGAACATACAGTCGAACACAACTTTACACACTTTGAAACTGATTTGAGAATGACAAAAGATGGGGAGATTATTTTAAACCATGATGCAACAATAGATAGAACAACTCATGAAAAAGGAAACATATCTGAGTTAAATTGGAAAGATTTAAAAAAAATTAATGCTGGATCAAAATTTTATGAAAGAAAAGATTTAAACAGAAAGACCAGCTTTGTTTTATTGAAAGAGGCCTTATCTATTTTTGATAAACTTTGTTTTAATTTAGATTTAAAAGAATCTGGTATGGCGGAAAAAGTATACAAAATAATTAAAGAGACAAAGGCTGAAGATAGAACCCTAGTCTCCTCTTTTAGTCCATCACGATTGGATGAATTTATAGAGGTTTCTAATGGTGAAATATTAACTTCAGGATCATTTAGGGAAAATGTCATTGCAAGATATTTACCAACAAAAAATCGTAATTTTAGAATACAAGCTCTTCAAGCACCTTTTATTTATAGAGGATTAAAAGTCCACTCAAGAAAGCTGAAAGAATTTTGTGAAATCAATAACTTATATTTACATATTTGGACTGTAAATAATGATGAAGATTTTGACAAATGTTTGGAGTTTGGGTGTGATGGAATTATGACTGACGAACCACTTAAGCTAAGAAAATATTTAGAGCGAAATAGCTAGTTACTTTGTATTAGACTTAATAAATTTTTCTGCATCTCCAAAGATCTTCTTCTTTCTTTGAGGGTCCATCTTATCTAAAGACCTAGTAAGCAATGAAAGTCTAGGATTTGATTCGTAAAAATCCCTGTTCTTTTCTGTAAATCTCCAGTACAGTCCATCTAAGGTATCACACCACTCACCTTTTTTATAATTACTCATTTTTAGTATGTAGTTTGATCCACAGGTATATGGCTTTGTTGACATCAAACCACCATCTGCATAAGTTGCCATACCATAAACATTAGGAACCATTACCCAATCTGAAGAATCAATATACATCTCCATAAACCATTTGTATATTTCATCAGGATGTATTTCACAAAGATTCATAATATTACTTATCACCATCAAGCGTGGAATATGATGGACATAACCATCCCTTATTGTCGTTTTAATTGCATCATCTAAAGGAATAATTCCAGTTTTTCCTTCATACCAGGCGTCAGTTAATTTATTCTTATGGTTCCAATAGTTCTGCTTGATTTGATATTCGCCTTCTTCTTGATAAATCCCTCTAATAAATTCTCTCCATCCTATTATTTGTCTTATAAACCCTTCGAGAGAATTTATTGGAACATTATATTTATCTGCAAGTTTGATTGATCTCTCAATAACATAAGAAGGTGTCAAAAGGCCAATATTTAGAAGTGAGCTTATACAGCTATGAAAAAGAAAATTTTCACCTTCCAACATTGCATCCTCGTAAATTCCAAAATTTAAAAAACGATTTTTTATGAATTCATCAAGTTGTTTTTTTGCATCTTTTCTACTTACTGGAAACCATAAGTTTGTTAATTCTCCAGGATGATTATGAAAATATTTACTGATTACTTTAATTACGTCGTCTTTATGTATAGAGTCTTTAAAACTTGGTAATGAGGGTATTAATGTATCTTTTGGAATCTTTTTTCGGTTTTCTTCATCAAATGACCATTTACCTCCAACTGGTTGATCATTTTTATCCATCAGAATATTTAAGTCCCTTCTCGCTTTTTGGTAAAAAGATGCCATTCTATAAACTTTTTTTCCCTTTGCCATCTCATTAAACTTTTCTCTTTCAAAAATAAACATTGGGGATTTAATTACTACTACATCAATTGAATTTTCAATCATTCTTTTTAGGAACTTCTTCTCAAAAGGCTTGTCTTCCAGTTCAAAAATTTGGATTTTATCAATTTTTCTTTTTTTCAAAAAACTAATCAGTAAGTCGAAGTAGTCTTTTTTGTCTTTTCTACTTTCAAGATCAAAATAATTTACTTTTATTTCTTTTTTATTTAGTTCATCTCGATATTCCCTCATCGCAGTTAAGAACAGGTAAATTTTTAATTTATGATGATTAACATATGTGCATAGACCATAATCTTCAGCCATAAAAACTTCATTACAGCCTTGGTCTTTTAGATATTTTGGATCAAATAATTGATTTCCTAATATAACAAAAAAATTATCCTTCATGATTCCAAAACATAGTTTACCATTATTAGTAACAACAAAATAAATCACCATGGGGGAGGACTGATTGGATTTTTCTATTCTTGAAAGCGGCTTTCTGCCATCAAAAATATCAACTATTCTCTCAAAAGAATTTGATGACATTGAATATGTTGGAAACAATCTTTCAAAAATATTAGCAAACAATCAAATTGAGTCTGAAGTATTAAATCTAGAACCAGAAAAAGATATATCAAATCTGGGTATTGATGAGTTAGAAAGAGCGATGTTATTGTACTCGTATATTGGTCATGCTTATATCTGGGGCAATTTAAAGACAGACAAAGTAATTCCCAAAAATATATCAAAAACATGGTTTAAAATATCTCAAAAGTTGGGAAGGCCACCAATCTTGTCTTATGCATCTTATGCTTTAAATAATTGGAAACTGCAGGATAAAAACAAACCATTCGATTTAGAAAATATAAGAATTTTACAAAACTTTTTAGGAGGAATGGACGAAGACTGGTTTATCATGATTCACGTAGCTATTGAGTATGAAGCCAAAGAAATACTATCTAACTTAAAACACTATTTCCTTGATCAAAATGAAGATCAATCATTTTTAGAAAGTGCACTTGAAAGTATAAGAAAAATTAATTCAATAATGAACAGAATGCCTGAAAAATGTGATCCGTTTATTTACTACAATCGTGTAAGACCATATATATTTGGCTGGAAAAATAATCCCGCAACACCACAAGGTGTAATTTATGAAGAGGTTGATGAATACAATGGCAAACCTCAGCTTTTTAGAGGAGAAACTGGTGCTCAAAGTTCAATAGTGCCAGCTTTAGATGCACTTCTTGGAATAACCCACTCGAATGATCCACTAAGAGAGTATTTGGATGAAATGAGATTGTATATGCCTATCGAACATAGAAATATATTAAATCATTTAGATGAATGGTCTGAAAGTAAGAGAAGCAGCGTTACAAACCAAGATAAATCAGTCAAATTAACCAACGAAATAATAAAAGAAGTTCACACTTTTAGAAATAAACACTTGGAGTATGCAAGGACATATATACATGAACAGTCATTGTTTAACCAAAATAATTCAAATGTTGTAGGAACGGGAGGAACACCTTTTATGAAATATTTAGACAAACACCTTCAGGAGACAGTTCCAACTAATGATTAAAAAACTTGGGATACCAAAAGAAGTAAAACAAGACGAGGGAAGAGTAGCTTTAATACCTAAGCATATAACACAATTTACAGGCCTCGCTGATATTTACATCGAATCTGGGGCTGGCCAAGGCTCGGGATTTTCAGATAAAGATTATGAATCTGCAGGTGCAAAAATATTAGGCTCAGCTGAAGAATTATATGAATCGTCTGAAATAATTTGTAAGGTCAAAGAACCACAAGAACAAGAGTTTGATCTTTTGAAACCATCACATGTTTTGTTTGGGTACTTACATTTGGCATCTAACTTATCAATGACAAAAAAGCTTCTAGAAAAAAAGTTAACTGGTATTGCTACTGAAATGATTATGGATGGAAATCAGTATCCTCTCTTGATACCTATGTCTAAAATAGCCGGAAATCTAGCAATTCAAAAAGGAATGCAATTCTTGGAATATTCTTCACAAGGCAAAGGGCTATTATTATCTTCAATTTCAGACGAGAGTAATTCAAAGGTAGTTGTAATAGGATGCGGTGAAGTTGGTAGAGCTTCAATTGATAAATCTATTCAAATTGGAGCTTCTGTTGTTGCAATAGATTTAAATGAAGAAATTTTGGCAGAATTAAAAAATACATATCAAGATAAAATAACAACAATAATTGCTGGGAGTGAAGAAGCAAAAAATGAAGTTAGATCGGCAGATCTTGTTATAGGAGCTGTACTATTGCCAGGAAGAAATCCTCCTATTGTAATTACCGAAGAAGACATAAACCAGATGGAAAAAGGCACAGTAATCATTGATGTTGCAATTGATCAAGGAGGGTGTGTAGAAAATGTAAAACCAAATACACATAGTGAACCATTTGAAATAAGAAACGGGATAATAATTTCAGCAATCGCAAATTTGCCGGGGGCAGTTCCTAAAACATCCTCAATAGAACTTTCTACAATTTTGCAAAATTACATAGATGATTTGCTTATAGAGGATTGGTTTGAAAAATATAAAAGTAATCCAAACTTAAGGCCCTCATTGCAGATACACAATGGAATGTTGTTATCTGCTGAGGTTGGAGATAGTTTAAGTTTACCAGTAACTAAGTTAGTTTAGGTTTCCAGTCTTTTCTTGATTTACTAAAGTTTTCAATATCACTGATATATTCGAGAGTAATATCGATTTTATCAAGTCCTTTTAAAATTCTATTTTGAGAAAAATCATCAAGATCAAACGAAAACTCAATCTCTTCACATTTAACAGACTTTTCCTCAATAGAGATATATATGTTTGTTTTCGGATTGTTTTCAATTTTGTTAAAAAGAGCTTCAACATTTTTTGAAGATGTTTCAATTGGCACAAGACCAATATTTATAGAATTTAATTTAAATATATCTGCAAATTTTGTTGAAATAATGGCATCAAACCCCCAGTCTTGGAGTCCCCAAGGGGCGTGTTCTCGAGAAGAACCAGTTCCAAAATTATCTCCCGCAACTAAAACTTTTGCTTCTTGATATTCTTTTTTATTTAATGAAAAATCTGGATCTTTTTTCCAGTCATAAAACAAAAATTCACCATAACCAGATCTTTCGACGCGTTTAAGAAATTGCTTTGGCATAATTTGATCAGTATCAACATTTGACATTTTTAAAGGAAGCATTGTTGAATTTATTAGATTAAGTTTTTTCATTTTATAAATCCCTTATGTCTACAAATTTTCCATAGATTGCAGCTGCTGCAGCCATTTTTGGACTTACTAAATGTGTTCTTCCCCCAGCTCCCTGTCTTCCTTCATAATTTCTATTTGAAGTAGAAGCACAGCGTTCACCTGGACTTAATATATCTGGATTCATACCCAGACACATTGAACATCCTGCTTCTCTCCAATCAAAACCTGCATCAATAAAAATTTTGTCTAATCCTTCTTCCTCAGCCTGATTTTTTACAAGTGTTGACCCAGGAACAACCATGGCACCAACAGTCTCTGATACTTTTTTGCCCTTTATGACTTGGGCAGCCTCTCTTAAATCCTCAATACGACCATTGGTACAACTGCCTATAAACACCCTATCTAAACTGATTTCATTAATTTTTATTCCGGGCTCTAAATCCATGTACTCTAAAGCTCTAATTGCTGCTTCTTTATCTGATTCGTCTTGAAAATTATCAGGATGAGGAATTTCGTCATTTATGAATATAACTTGTGATGGATTTGTACCCCAAGAAACTGATGGTTCAAGCTCCCCAGCATTTATTGTTACAACTTTATCAAAAGCAGCGTCATCATCAGAAAAAAGTTCACCCCACTCATTTATTGCATCATTCCAATCAGAGTCTTTGGGAGCATAGTTTTTATCTTTTAAATAATTGAAAGTAGTTTCATCTGGAGCAATCATTCCTGCTCTTGCTCCACCTTCGATTGACATATTACAAATTGTCATTCTATTCTCCATGCTCATATTTTTTATAACATCACCAACGTATTCAATTACATGACCGGCGCCACCTCCAGTTCCAATTTTTCTGATGATACCTAAAATAATATCTTTAGGTCCAACTCCATCTGAGACATCTCCAATAACTTCAACCTTCATTGTTTTTGGCTTTTCCATCGCTAAAGTCTGAGTAGCTAGAACATGTTCAACCTCTGAAGTGCCAATTCCAAATGCTAATGCTCCGAAAGCACCATGTGTTGCTGTATGGCTATCTCCACACACAATAGTCATTCCAGGTTGAGTAATCCCTTGTTCAGGTCCTATAACGTGAACGATTCCTTGACGGGGATCATTTATTCCAAAAAGAGTGACTCCAAATTCCTCACAATTCTTTTCTAAAGCTTCAATTTGAATTTTCGAAAGAGGATCTTTTATTCCCAATAGTCTGTTCGATGTTGGGACACCATGATCAACTGTTGCCAAAGTTAATTCAGGATATTTTACTTTTCGATCAGAGATTCTTAGACTATCAAACGCTTGAGGTGAAGTAACTTCATGGACAAGATGTAAATCAATAAATATTAAGTTCGTACTCTCATCAATAGACGTAACGAGGTGATTATCCCAGATTTTATCAAATAATGTTTTTCCCATATTATGTACAAATTATATTATTTTTTTAAATAAATTAATAGAGTTGTTTTAATCATTATCATTTAATCAATACATACTTAAAATAGGTCATCATGGAAACAATTATTGAAAAATTCTTAGAAATAGCGATTATATTAGTAGCTGCTAAGTTCGGTGCAGAATTAATGAGAAGAATTAATCAACCTGCAGTAATAGGAGAGTTAGTCATCGGAATCATTATTGGTTATTACGGTCTAGGCCTTCTTCCACATTTTGAATCTGGAGATGTTGTGTCTACTTTAGCTGAGATTGGTGTAGTTCTTTTGCTGTTTGAAGTAGGATTAGAAACTAATTTAGACGAGTTTATTGAATTAGGCTCAACTTCTCTTCTTGTAGCATTAATTGGTGTTGTAGCACCATTTGCTTTGGGCTTTGGCTCAATCTATGCACTCAATTTAGGAGGAGAAGATCAGTTCGGAATAGCTTTATTCGTAGGTGCAGCAATGACAGCAACTTCAGTAGGCATTACCGCCAGAGTGTTTGGAGACTTAGGTGCTTTAAAATCAAGAGAAGCAAAAACAATCATAGGCGCAGCAGTTGTAGATGATATTTTAGGTTTATTAATTCTTACTGTTGTTGCAGGAGTTCTAGGAAGTTCAGGAGATTTCTCAATAGTTGATCTTGGGATAATCAGCGCAAAGGCAATCGGTTTTTTAGTTGCAGTAGTAATTGTTGGAAGAAAACTTTCCAAACCAATATTTAACTTCTTTGTAAAAATTCCATCACCTGGAACGTTTGTAACTGGTAGTTTTATATTTGCAATGTTGCTTGGTGCAGCAGCCCACTTTGTAGGACTTCATCCTATTGTAGGAGCATTTGCAGGGGGTGTAGTTGCTGGTGAATCAGGCATGACTCATAGAATTAGAGATGAGATGAAGCCTCTAAACTTTTTACTCGTTCCAATATTTTTTGTATATATTGGCTCGGAAGTAAACATTCAAACTTTAGCTTCTCTTGATGTATTTTTATATGGAATGCTGGTTAGTCTTTTAGCGTTAGTTGGTAAATATGTATCAGCTCTAGGAGCTATGGGTAAAGGATTAAATACTTCTTTAATTGGAATTGGAATGTCTCCAAGAGGTGAGGTTGGGCTTATATTTGTTGCTGTTGCTACAACCACACTATCAGACATAATTACAGGTGATATTATCTCAATAATTATCTGGATGGTAATAGTCACTACGGTTATTGCACCAATTTTACTAAATAGGATTTTACAAAAGGTACCTCTTTCTGAAAGAGATGATGATGAAAGGTTCGAAACACCTGTTGTAGAATAAGAAGATAAAAAAAATTAATATAATTAATATATATTTATTCACTAATTGGGGGAATTAATGCTTTTAAATTATCAGGGCTCTATATTTGCTGCTATTTTAGGTTTAGTTTTAGCAGCCTATTTTGCAAACAGAATTTTAGCTATAAACGTTTCTGATGAAAAAGTAAGTAATCTATCAGATGCTATAAGAAAAGGCTCAATGGCTTTTTTAAAAAGACAATATTCTTGGATTAGTATTTTTGTTTTAGTCTTAGCTATCTTGATTCCTACTCTTACTGACCTTGGTGTTTGGGGGTCAGTATCATTTATTGGTGGTGCAGCATTTTCTTCTTTAGCTGGATTTATTGGTATGAGAATAGCAACAGCTGCAAATGGCAGAACAACTGAGGCTGCAAGAGACGGTGGAACATTAAAAGCTCTGCCGGTTGCTTTTAGAGGAGGAGCCGTAATGGGTTTCTCAGTTGCTGGTTTAGGACTGTTGGGAGTAGGTCTTGGATATTGGATTTTTGTTGAACTCCTAGAACTTGAAAACGCCTATGATATTTTGGCAGCAATAGGACTAGGAGGTTCTTCGATAGCTCTTTTTGCAAGAGTAGGTGGAGGAATTTATACAAAAGCTGCGGATGTTGGCGCTGATTTAGTTGGTAAAGTTGAAGCTGGTATCCCTGAAGATGACCCTAGAAATCCAGCAACAATTGCAGACAATGTAGGTGATAATGTTGGCGATGTCGCTGGTATGGGAGCAGATTTGTTTGAAAGTTATGTCGGATCTCTTGTTGCACCATTAGCATATGCCGCAATTGTATTTGCTAATTCGGAAGCATTGCCCTCTCTCTTATTTTTTCCACTTGCTGTAGGAACTATAGGAATGTTAGCTTCCATAGTTTCCTCATTTCTTGTCGTCCCTCAAGAGGGAAAGTTAGCACAAGCACTACACAGAGGAACTTATTCAGCTGCAGCTTTGACAGCAGGAGGTGTATTTTTTCTTTCTAATACAATGTTTGCCGATTACTCTGAAAATCCTATTGGTCTATTTATTTCAGTAATCATTGGATTATTAGTTGGAATAACTGTTGGTCAGATTTCAGAATGGTTCACATCAGATCATCATTCAATCGTTAAGAGTATTGCCGATCAAGCTAAGACAGGTCCTGCAACCCTTGTTCTTTCTGGAATTTCAGAAGGTATGAGATCTGCAGCTTTTTCAGTTATTGTTGTAGTTTTTGGTGTCTTTGGTGCTTACACCGCAGGTGATTGGGCTTTAGGGGCCGGCGGCGGTATTTATGGAGTCGCTGTGGCAGCTATTGGAGTTTTGGCAACATTAGGTATTACTGTTGCTGTTGATGCTTACGGCCCAATAGCTGATAATGCTGGTGGTATTGCAGAAATGGCGCATTTAGATCCTGAGGTAAGAAAAGCTACAGATGAATTGGATTCTCTAGGAAACACTACTGCAGCTATCGCAAAAGGATTTGCAATTGGCTCAGCTGCTGTAACAGCTTTAGCTTTATTTTCTGCTTTTGTTCAGAGTGCTGGTTTAGCCGAGTCTGGATTAAATATTACAAAAGTCGAAGTTACTCTTGGTTTGTTTTTGGGAGGTATGTTCCCATTTTTATTTGCAGCAATGACAATAAATGCTGTCGGAAGAGCTGCATTTAAGATGATAGAAGAAGTAAGAAGACAATTTAGAGAGATACCTGGCTTAAGAGAAGGTAAAGAAGGTGTTGTTCCAGAGTATGAAGAGTGTGTTGATATTGCTACTACAGCTGCACTAAGAGAAATGTTATTACCTGGCGGACTAGCAATTGTTTTGCCTCTAGTAATAGGATTTTGGAATAAAGAAGCACTAGGAGGATTTCTTGCTGGAGCACTTGTAACAGGGTTTTTGCTCGCAATATTCATGGCCAACTCAGGTGGCGCATGGGATAATGCAAAAAAATATATTGAGGCAGGTGGAGGTGCCGGTAAAGGCTCAGACGAGCATAAGGCTGCCGTTATAGGTGACACAATTGGAGATCCATTTAAAGATACTTCTGGTCCAGCTATGAATATTGTCATTAAAGTAATGACAATCGTAAGCCTTATATTCGCATCTGCGTTTTGATAAAAATAATTTAAAACAAAACTAATTAATGAATATTCTATTAATTACTAACGATTGGAAACCAAAAACAGGTGGTATCTCTACATACCTTCGAAGCCTTGTTGAAAATTTAGATCATAAATTTTTTATTTACGGACCAAGTTGGATTGAAGGAAATGATGCGTATCCAGCCGCAGATACCTTCATAATAAATCCTCGTAAAGTTTTTGAAGATATTCAAAAAATAGTTAATGACAACCAGATAGATATTATCTTACATGGATCCAGTAACCCAAATTTTTTATTTGTAAATAAACTTAATACCCTCGATGTTCCAAATTCTCCTAAAAATGTCAAGATACCACAGTATATGATTTGTCATGGCGCAGAGTTCAATGTATTAAATTATATCCCTATTGTTAGAAATCTACTTTCTAGAAATCTAGATAATTTGAACACGATCTTTACTGTTAGTGAATTTTCAAGAAAAAAACTAGTCGATATTACCGATACAGAGATAATAAATATTGGTGCAGGGATTGAAATTCCAAATTATGAAAATAGTTATGAAAACAATGTGCCTTTGACAATAGGAGTTGTCAGCAGATTAGTATCAAGAAAAAAAATAAGCTGGTTAATAGATGTAGCTCATGATTTAAAAGAGGAAGGCTTACCAATAGAGTTAAAAATTCTTGGTTTTGGAAAACAGGAAAACTATCTTAAAAAACTTTCATCTGTTTCTGCAGCAAACGTGACATTTATAAAAGAAGAAACTGAGAAAGATGTTGATGAATTTTATAGATCAATTAACTTATTTGCCATGCCCTCAAAATCTAAATATTTTGGAGTTGAGTTTGAGGGTCTAGGTTTAGTTTATTTAGAAGCTGCAAGCTATGGTCTTCCTGTAATTGTTGGTGCTTCAGGAGGAGCTATAGAAACAATTATTCCTGGAAAAACAGGCTTCGTTGCAGGTGACAAAAATATACTTAAGGAATCTATTTTATACTTTTTAAATAATCCTGAAAAAATTCAAGAATTTGGTTTGAATGGAAGAAAATTTGTTGAAGAGTTTTACAGCTGGGAAAAACTAATAATGAATCTTGAATCAAATATTGAGTCTATAAAATAGATCATTTCTGCGTTCCAAATAAATCTAATATTTCATCACTCTGAATAGTTAGGGCTTTTTGAGGTGTATCAAGTGGCTTATTCTTTTTTTCAATCGTAATTTTATTTATTAAATTATTTTTAGTTGCATCATCAACTTTCATTCGGAACCTTCCTCTGTAAAAAACAATTTCAAGTAGTTTTGCTAAATTTACAAGCTCATCTTTTGAAAGTTTTTTTATAATTTTTTCGTCAATAAAGAATGATTCTTTAATTTTTTCAAGAAGTAACTCTTTAGTTAGGCTCTTAGGAATTTTTACTGGATTTAAATTAATTAAATTTAAAACACTCTGATATTTTTCTGAATTAATCAACTCAAGTATTTCATTTTTTTTCATTTTAGCTAATTCATCAAAATCAAAAACCTCTCTATTTTTTTGTTTAATGGCAAATCCACCATATGGACCTACAGCAGTCATATAACTCCAACCATCTTCTTCGCATACAAAACGAGGATTCTTTGTTGATAGATTAAATCTTTTTATTGCATCATCACAATTTAATGAATCTGGATCTTCATCTTCAAAAATAGGTCCAATCATATTTCGGTATATACACTTTGGTTGTCTTACACCTTTTTCTTTCAATCCATGTTGGAAATAATATCCTCCACTCGGTCCAAGTTTTATATATATTGCTGTTCCGCATTCTGCACAATCGCAAACTTTTCTTTCTTTTAGCAAATTTGCTTCTTGCAATTTTTCAAGTTCGTAAATATAGTTCTCATTTATTTCTTCAATTGTTATATCTGGCGGAAGTCCAATATAGAAATTATCGTCTCTCTGTAAATATGGATATGCAATTTTGTCCTGAACTCGACCAGTTTTAACTACATATCTTGTATCAAAAGGGAGTGGATATGATGTCAAATTAACAGGATCAGGCTCTCCATATTTTCGAACATGATCTTGAATTTTTTTATACGATTCATTTAAAAAATTTACTTTTGCTTCTTCCGGACTATTGCTTTCTAATATCTCATCTAGTTTGTCCTCCATCTCTTTCGAAAATTTGTAGTTGATATATGGGTCAAAATAAGGTTTCATGAATTTATTGATCATTGCAAGAGCAATAATTCTTGGTTTCAGGCTTGATTCAGAATTTATAAAAACAGATGTAATACTTTCAATAATTGAAACATAAGTTGAAGGCCTTCCTATACCAAGCTCTTCCAGTTTATTTATTAATGATGTAGATGAGTATCTATTGGGAGGATTAGTGTACTTCTTCTCATAATCAGATTTTGTTATTTCCACTTTATCCCCCTTCTGCAAATCGGGAAGCTCTTGAGATTGCTCTGTAAGGTTTTTTGCGATATCTCTATATCCTCCAAATGTCCATGTGGTACCAGAGATACCAAGAACTATTGATCCAAAAATATTATCTATTACTTCAAGATCTATTGTTTTTGTTATACCTCTTGCATCGGACATTTGGGATGCAATTGTTACGTTGAAAATTAATTCATAGAGTTTAAATTCATCGCTATCTTCTTTATATTTTTTAAGCAGCTCTTGAGGTGTTGTAAAACTCTCTCCGGATGGTCTAATAGCCTCATGAGCAGCCTGAGCATTTTTGCTGTCACCATAAAAATTTGGTTCAGATGGAAGGTGCTCACTACTAAAATTTGACGAAATGTATTCCCTGGATGCTTTGATTGCAACATCTGAAAGTCTTATTGAATCCGTTCTCATATAAGTAATCAAACCCTCCTGATATAGTCTCTGAGCAATACTCATCGTTTTTCTTGGTTGAAATCCTAAATTGTTTTTTGAAGAGGTTTGTAAGCTTGTGGTTTTAAATGGTTTTGGCGGTTTTCCGCTTCTTTGAGATTCTTTGATATTTGATACCTTTGCCAGAGAATTTCTAAGTATATTTACAATATCCCGAGACTGATACTCATCTAGATATTTTCGATCCTTGCTTATTTTCTTTCCATCTTTATCGAAGTCTTTTGATGAGGCAATTTTGGTTCCGCCAATTGTTTTTAGATTTGCAGCAAATTCAAAACCTTGACTCTTACAACTTGCATTTATCTCAAAATATTTTGATTTTACGAAGCTCAACCTCTCTTCTTCTCTTTCAACAATGAGCCTTATTGCAGGACCTTGGACTCTACCTGTAGATATAAAAGCTCCACCTAAATCTCTAAGTTTTGGGGATATCTCGTAGCCAATCATTCTATCAAGAGTTCTCCTTGCCTCATACGATTTGAATTTACCGATATCAATGGTTTCTGGATTTTTAATTGCATTTAAAACTGCTGTATTTGTAATTTCATTGAATTTTATTCTTTTTGGTTCTTTTTTCAGCTCTAATGCTTCTTTTAAATGATAAGCAATTGCTTCACCTTCTCGATCGTCGTCAGTTGCAAGATATACTTCTGGTGCTTTGTCGGCAAGTCCCTTAAGTTCATTTACAATTTTTTTTCTATCTTCTGGAATAACATATATATTTTCATAATTCTCAGGTTTGACAGCACCCCATAATATGTCTTCTTTTTTAAATGCTGAAGGTATAGATTTTGTATTTCTTGGTAGATCCCTAATATGTCCAACACTTGATTTAACTATATAACCATCACCTAGAATTTTTGAAATTGTTTTTACCTTAGTAGGTGACTCTACAATTACTAATGGTTTCGACATGTCTTTATTGATAACATCATTTTTTTTAAATGTACAGGATTTTAAAAAAAAAGTATTTTAAATTCGATTTATAGTGATTATATAAACAATGAATAATATAAAAATTTTTTCCAAATCTCAGTTTTCATTATTGTGGTGGTCAGGATCGATATCAAGTTTTGGAGATTGGGCAACTCTCTTTGCGTCTGTAGCTTTAGCGAGTTACATAGGTACAGAGAGTGGAAATTCAGAGCTCACAGCAGTTGTTCCCTTGGTAGCTAGGATAATTCCTGCATTACTCTCCTCATTTGCTGGTTTAATTGCTGACAGATTTGATAAAAAATTAGTTATGATTTTTTGTGATCTTACAAGGATGGTCTTAGTTTTATTTTTATTTTTTGCAGATAATTTATATTTTATTTTTATAATCAATTTTTTCTCAGAGATTTTTTCATTGATAAGGCAGCCATCTAGAGAGGCTGTAGTTCCCGAGATTATAGACTCTGAAAATCTTGTAAAAGCAAATTCACTTTTTGCGATTGGAACATACGCAACATTACCTATAGCCTCTTTATTGTTGGGTTTTTTTAGCGATCTTGATACCTTTAATGTAGTTAATGAATTTGGAAATGGATGGAGTGGGTCAATAATTTTTTTACTCGACACCATTACATTCTTGCTTTCTGCATACTTATTGTATTTTCTAAAAAATAAAAATGTAAATACAACAAGTAGTAATCCTCCATTTTCTATAAAGAATTTTCAAGAAGGTATTAACTACTTTTTTAAAACCAAAAATATTAGGAACATAGCTTTTTCAATTTCTTCTTGTTTAATTGGTGCAGGAACATTATTCATTCTAGGCCACACATTTTTGACTGTAGATTTAGGTTTTAGTGAAAGCTCGTTTGGTTTCATGATTGCTTCCTTTGGAACAGGAATAATATTTAGTATGCTAACTCTTAGTTATTTTGTTACAACGTTTAATAGAATAAATTTTCTCATAGGCTCATGCATGATAATTACAGGAATTTCCCTATTTTCAGCATTTAGATCAGTAGATTTTGTTGTAATCTTATTATCAATTTTCATATCTGGAGTTGGAACGGGTGGGGTTTATCTTCTAACTATAAGTTACTTGCAAGCTTCTACTAATCCTGAACTACGAGGAAGAGTTTTTGGTAACTTTTATACCATTGGAAGACTTGCACTACTAATTTCTTTTTTGATATCTGGTGCAGCTGCAAATTATTTAGATGGAGTTTTCAATCAAGACGGAGTTTATTTAGTATTGATAGGAAGTTCAATTTTGATATTTATTACTGGAATTTTGAATTTTACTATTGGATACAAAAGAATTTTTAAGGAATTTGGTATTGAGAGATCAAATTTTAATAAGATTAAATTTGATTTAGACAAAAAGGAAAATTAATTTGAATACAGATTATTTGGCTTTCGAGGGTGTTGATGGTTCTGGAAAAACAAGTTATATCGAAGCATTAAGTAGTCATCTAGAAAAAAAATCTATAAATTTTAAAATAGTAAGGGAACCAGGTGGTTCAAAACTTGGCGAGGGCATACGAGACCTTTTGCTCAGCCATGAATACACAGTTGAGCCTTTGACAGAAGCATTACTCTTTTCTGCAAATAGAGCAAACCTTATTAGCGAGATAATCAAACCATCAATAGAAAATGGTATAAAAATCATATCAGATAGAAGTGCGTACTCTTCAGTTGCCTATCAGGGTGTTGGGAGAGGGCTAGGTTTCGATAAAATTTATGAAATTAATGATGTAGCAGTTGATGGATATTGGCCCGAAAAGGTAATACTTTTAGATATCGATCCTGAGGTATCTTTAAAAAGACAAAAAATTAATGATAGAATCGGAAGTTCAGAGCTCGACTTTTTTAAAAAAGTAAGAGAGGGCTATCTTCAACTTTCAGAAAAATTTAATGAGAATTTCTTGGTGATTGATGCAACTTTAGATTTAACAGATAACTTAAAAACAATTTATAAATGGTTAGAGCTTGACTGAGTTAAATAAAATACTAAAAAACGAAACTGAAAACCCATTTCATTCTTACCTATTAATTTCAAGCTCTTCAAAATACTTAATGGAACAATCGAAACTATTTTCCTCATCTTTACTTTTTGATGAAAATCAAATTACCAACCATCCAGATATAAGAGTGGTGACATCTGAAAACCAAAATACTCTTGGTGTAAATGACATAAGACAAGTAATTAATGATGAAAGCATTTTTCCAATCGAGGGTCAGTACAAAATATTTATTTTTCCTCCAGACAGATCTCTTACAGAAGAGGCATCAAATGCATTGTTGAAAACTCTAGAGGAACCATCAGAATCTAATATTTTCATTATCACATCAAATGGTAGGTATTGGTCACATGCTAAAGATGACTCAGTTAAGAGTATTTTGCCAACGCTCAAGAGTAGATGTAGGACAATATATATAGATGACGAATTTACATATAGCTACAATTTTGACCTTGATGAAATAATAAATTTTTTAGATATTGATAATGAATATATTTTAAATGGAACAAAAGAAAGACTTGAATCAATTACTAGTACTTTACAAGAATTAAAAACAATTAATAGCGAGACAAACGAAAGATTATTTAACTTCATCGAGTTAGAAAAGAAAATAGATGATTTAGATATTGAAAATGTAAATACTGTGAAAGTTTTTCAAAGTACAATCGAATATCTTGTTAACAGTATTTTATCAATACAAAACTTTTCTAAAATAGAATTTAGATATTCAGAATTATTAACAAATTTAATTGAGGACTTATCAAATGGGATAAGACCTAAAATAGCTATTAATAATCTGATTGTTGAATCAAGTAAATTATGAATCGGATAGTTCTATTAGGTACTGGATGTCCTGCACCAAGCCATATCAGATTTGGCCCATCTACTCTCTTGCAAATAAATAAAAAAAACTATCTCTTTGATGTTGGTTCTGGAGTAACCCAAAGACTTAACAAATTAGGATTAAAAAGTTCAGATATAGATGAAGTTTTCATTACTCACATGCACTCAGACCATATAGTCGACTTATACCAACTGTATATTTCTGGATGGCACCAAGGAAGAAAAAAACCATTTAAGATTATTGGTCCAGCTGGACTAGAACATTTCTTCATTAAGCAGCTTGAATCTTATTCAGATGAACTTGAATTAAGAAAAAAATATGAGATGAGACCTAATGAAGATGGTTTAAACTTCGAAGTTGTTGAGATTGATGAAGGATATAAGTTTATTTCTGAAAATGTAACAATCCGTCCTTTTGGTGTTGATCATCAACCTGTAAAACCAGCTTATGGTTTCAAGATAAATGTTACTGAAAATGATGAAGAAAAAATAATTGTTATATCAGGTGACACCAAGAAATCTGAAAATTTAATAAAGGAAGCAAAGGACTCTGATATTTTAGTACATGAATTATTTGTGAATTTAGAAATGGATAGAAACCGGATGACACCAGAAACAATAAAAAATATTGAGAAGTACCATACAAGCACAAAAGACGTTGGGGATATTGCAAACCAAACAAAAACAAAAAATTTAGTCCTTACACATTTTGTCCCGCCAAATTTTGATGAAGAGAAAGTGTTAGAGGAAATTAAGCAATATTATGATGGAAACATATATATTGGATACGATCTCTTCAGTATCGAGATTTGATTTTAAGTTAATAGTTTTGATGAGTTTCTAATTAATGAAATTAACAAAATTACAGCACAAGAAATACCAAATATTACAAGTCCTCTAAATCCTATAAAGGTATACGTTAAACCTAATGAAGACTGAGCTACCAAACTTCCTATAAAAACAAAAGAGTCGCTTTTAATATTTAGGTTTGTTTTTTTCGTAATCGAATATTTTGAGATTTCAGAACTTATTGCAACAAAGTTAAAGTTCCAACCAAGACCTAGCAAAAATAAACTCAAGTGCAGCAAAAACATATCCTCACTATTAAGAGCAAATATGCAACTAGCTAATAAAATAACTCCACCAGAAATTGATATTTTTTTTGAACCAATCCTGTCAACTATTCCACCCAACACCGGAGAAAATACAAACATTCCAAGAGTGTGATAACTTATTATTGTGCCAACTACTTGGATTGTTTCTCCTATATCTTGAATATGCAATGGGGTCGAAGCCATGATAATGACCATTACAAAGTGATTGATAACTAATAACCCTGTAAGTTGTTTTGCAGTTCTATCAAGTTTATTACTTGTGTCCTTTTTGTTTGTAGTAGCACGCAATCTTAATGCACTGTCTTTTTTAGTAAGTCCTAACACTGATATGCCAGCAAGTAAAAAACCTAATGTTGCAATTAAGTAGGCAACTATTAATTCAGAGCCGAACATTTTTTCAAAAGTTGAAGAATATTGACCGACAAGCCTGGGCCCAAACACAGAACCAAAAACAGAAAACCATATTGCCAATGACAATGCTGTCGCCCTAAAATTTTCTTTAACTAAAAATGACGAAGCATATCTTGTTTGCAATGTTGCTGATTGACCAATACCTAAAATAAACGCACCCAAAAGAAGTAAATAAAATGAATTAATTAAAAGACTAATAAAACAAACAAGTCCACCTAAACCACCTGTAAAGAATGTATAAGTCAGTGCACTCATCCTAGAATATTTATTTTGAAGATATTCAAAAATTTGAGTTCCAACATACGCACCGCCAACGCCCAATGCATTAGGAGCACCTACAAGATAGGGATTTGTAGTCACTTCTCTTACAGCCAATGCCGTTACAGTTATAGCCGCAATAAAGCCTATAGATGAAAAACCTACTGAGAATAATAAGTTATAAATTTTTTTAATCTCAGATGACATAGCAGAAGGATAATAACTAATTTGCTTAAATTAAAGTAGAAACCAATCCAAAGAATTATTAATATAATTATGTTTATTAATGCAAATTTTTAGGAGTATGTAAAACAATGTATAAAACAGCTGAAACTGTCTCTCCTGGACATCCGGATAAAATTGCAGATTTAATTTCAGACTACGTTTTGACCGAAGCTCTTTCAAACAATAGTAAATCAAGAGTTGCGGTAGAAACATTCTTAACTGGTACAACTTATGGTGGATTAGTTGTTGTTGGTGGAGAAATTAGTGATATTGCAAAAATAGATGATAAAGGTATTGAAAAAATAGTTAAAGATGCACTAGCAAAAACAATAAAGACAAGCTTTGAGGATTTTCAATTAGATAGTTTAAAAATTCAAAATGAATTAACTCCACAATCTGAGGAGATAAGATCTGCAGTTGAGGATGACGAGGACCTTGGAGCAGGAGATCAAGGCATTATGGTTGGCTATGCTACTAACGAAACTGAATCTTTTATGCCTCCAACCTTTGATATCAGTAGAAATATTCAGATGGCTCTTTGGGAAATTCAGAATAATGATGAAAAACTCGATTTAGATTCTAAAGTTCAGGTTACAACAGGTGGAGAAGAAACAAAAGTTGTTATATCCACACAGCATAAAAAAGATATAGATATTGATGAACTAAGAATCAACCTTGAAGATATGATAGCGAAATACGTTAATGGAAAATACCAGTTTGATCTTAACCCGTCTGGTTCATTTGTTAAAGGTGGCCCTGCTGGAGATACTGGACTGACAGGTAGAAAAATCGTTGTTGATGCATATGGACCAACTGTGCCCGTTGGTGGCGGTGCATTTTCTGGGAAAGACCCATCCAAAGTTGATCGTTCTGCAGCATATGCAGCTAGACATTTAGCAAAGAATATTGTTGCTCATAATTTGGCAGATAAATGTCAGATAAGAGTTGCCTATGCAATAGGTAAAGCAGAGCCCTATGAATTATCGGTTGATACATTTGGTTCTCAAAAAGAAAAAGATTCTGTCGTAAATGATTTTGTATCAAAGTTTGGCATGAAGCCTGGAGTAATTATTGAGCGATTAGATTTATTAAATGTAAATTATAGGGAAGATACATTGTTCTCTCATTTTGGACATGAGAATAGAAACTGGGAGAAAATCGAGGATATTTAAGATCATCTTACAATCCTTCTCTTTGCCGAAGTAGCTCAGTGGTAGAGCAGCTCACTCGTAATGAGCAGGCCGAGGGTTCAATTCCCTCCTTCGGCTCAAAATAAATCCAATATAAATTTATTTTTTTTTCATGATTGTGTAGTCTTTTAATGTGAAAAAGTTTTTGGCAATATTTTTTATTTTCTTATTTATTAACAGTCATGCATTGGCAATTCCTAATGACTCTTCAAGCTTTAAAGATGACCACGAACAAACTCCTATACCAGCAATTGTAATTGAAGAAGAGATAGAGGTTCCAGAAGATCCCCAATGGACATATAAGTTTCTAATTCCTACAAGTGTTGCTATTGCAACCCTTGTAATTATCGGCAATATAGTTCAATACTTTAGACAAGTTACAAAAAAGAGATATAAAGTAATAAAAAAGTAAACAAGTTTTTATGAATTCTTCAATTGAAAACATCGTTCAAAGTAATGTTGATGCATCTAAAAATCTTGTTATCGCTTTAAGTGGCGGTGTAGATAGTTCAGTCTTAGCTCATATTCTTTGTAAAATATCAAAAAATATAAGGCTTGTGTTTGTTCAGCACAACCAAGTGCACTCTAAAGATTTAGAAGCCTCAGCAAAAAAAATAGCAAAATCATTAAATTTAGATTTGGAAGTAATTCAGACTTCTTTGAAACCTAATTCATCTGAAACTGAAATGAGAGAAGAAAGATATAATCATCTTTTATCAAATTTAAAAAAAGATGAAGTCTTGCTCACAGGCCATAATTTATCGGACAAGGCAGAGACATTATTAATAAATTTATTTCGAGGTACAAGACTTGAAGGACTTAAATCAATCAATTCAGAAAATTCTTTATCAAGTAAGCCAATGATTAATATTTCAAAAAAAGAAATTTATGAATACGCCAACAAAAATGACATACCTTATTCCGAAGACCCCACAAATAAAGATAACAATATTGTTAGAAATTGGATTAGAAATTTTTTAATTCCTGAGATAAATAATAAATTTCCAGGCTCATTTGAATCAAAAGTAGATCAATTATCAAATGAGGTGGCATTTAGATCAAATTATGACAATGATAATTTGAAGTATATAAAAAAATCTGAGGGATATGTTGAGATACCAGCTTTATTTATAGACAATATGAGTTCAGAAAAACAATATTATTTAAATCGGGTTGGTAAATATATCGGCATGAATTCCATAGAAAAAAAAGATATTGAAAAAGTAGAAAAAGTTATAGATAAAAATAAAAAAATAGATTTTTTCAAGGATTGGATATGTTTTAAATCTGGAGGGTCAGTTTTATTTATAGATAAAAATAAATGGATAATAAATGATAAGTCTAATTTTGAAAATTATGGATTTTTTAATTTTAAAAAAATTTCATCGATTGACATTTTTAATAAATGGAGCGTTTCTTTACCCGAAGGATCCAATGTTACAATTAAAACCTTACAAGACGGGGAAAAAATCATATCTGGAAATAATTCGCTTAAAGTAACAGAAATATTTAGAAATTATGGAGTAAATAGCGAATTGAGAAATTTTTGGCCACTTATATATGTTAATGACACTTTGTATTGGATCGTAGGATTAAGGAAATCAGATGAAGCAATTAAAAATGAAAAAAAATATAAATCAAATATACTTGTTGCTTCTGTAGAAAAGAGTTCATTTGAAGATTAGTAAAGAATTAATATCTGAGTCAGAAATACAAAGCAAAATCAATGAGATTGGTGATCAGATTAATGAGGATTATAAAGGACAAGATTTACTGATTATTGGTATTTTAAAAGGAGCATTTATCACAATAAGTGATTTAGCAAAAAGGCTCAAAGTAGATGTATCATTTGATTTTATGAGTGTGTCTTCATACGAAGGTACAGAAACATCTGGTCAGGTTAAAATCGAAAAAGATTTAGATATAGATATAAGTGGTAAAAATATTTTAATTGTTGAGGATATTTTTGATACGGGTCTTACCCTTTCATATTTGAAAAAAATATTAGATTCAAGGAATCCAAAAAGTTTAGAGTTTATGTGTATGTTTATTAAAGATACTGACAAAACAACTTCACTAGATATTAAATATCATGGGTTTAAGATTGGACCAGAATTTGTAGTTGGTTACGGTTTAGATTTTGAAGGAAAATATAGAGAACTCCCTTATCTTGCCGTTTTATCCTAACTTTGACTATTTATTTAACCTCACTTCTATTAAATTTAAAATGTGGAAGAAAGTAAACAAGAACAAAATAAAAAAAGAAACAGATCTCTATTTATATATGTTTCATTAGGATTATTGATATTCTTTGGCGTTCAAAGATACAATCAAACAATAAATGCTCCTGAAAATTCAACTTTTTCAGAGTTTCAAACTCAAATAAATCAAGGTTTAGTTACAGAAGCAACTATTAAAGAACAATCAAACACAGTTGAATACAAACTTGCAAATAATGATTCACTTTTTCAAACAGACTACCCAGAAGGTTTCGAAGGAGAAATATTTAAATTATTGATTGATCAAAACATTGTTTTAAACACAGACACTGAACCTGCAGGTATGCAGGACTATTTCATAGCATTCCTTCCTTGGATATTTTTAGCTGGATTTATGTTTTTTATGTTTTCTCAGGTTCGCTCAAATGGAAATCAAATTATGCAATTTGGTAAGTCAAAAGCAAAAGAATTAGATGAAGAGTCTCCAAAAGTAACGTTTAAGGATGTTGCAGGAGCAGAGGAAGCAAAAGAAGAGCTTGAGGAAATAAAAGAATTTTTAAAATCCCCGGAAAAATTTAATAAACTTGGAGCAAAAATTCCAAAAGGTGTTCTACTTGTTGGGCCACCAGGAACAGGAAAAACTTTATTAGCAAAAGCAGTAGCAGGAGAGTCCAATGTACCTTTTTTCAGTATTTCCGGATCTGATTTTGTAGAAATGTTTGTTGGTGTTGGAGCAAGCAGAGTAAGAGATCTATTCAAAAAAGCCAAAGAGTCTTCCCCGGCAATAATTTTTATAGACGAGATAGATGCAGTAGGCAGAATGAGAGGTGCTGGTTTGGGTGGTGGTCATGATGAAAGAGAACAAACATTAAATCAACTTCTTGTAGAAATGGATGGTTTTGAAGCAAACCAGGGTGTAATTTTGATGGCAGCAACAAATAGACCAGATGTACTGGATCCCGCATTGCTTAGACCAGGTAGATTTGATCGACAAGTAATTGTAGATAGGCCCGATCTAAAAGGAAGAACACAGATTCTCAAAGTTCATGCGGCTGATAAACCTATTGCCAAAAATGTTAGTTTAGAGACTATTGCTAAGCAAACCCCTGGATTTACAGGTGCAGATTTAGCAAACCTATTAAACGAAGCTGCTTTACTTGCAGCTAGAAAAAGCAAAAAAACAATTTCTAATTTAGACATAGAAAACTCAATCGACAGAGTCCTAGCTGGACCAGAAAAGAAAAGTCAGATTTTGACTGAAGAAGAAAAATTAATCATTGCTTATCATGAAACGGGACATGCTCTTGTAGGATGGGCCCTGCCAAATGCTGATCCGATCCATAAGGTTACAATTATTCCAAGAGGACGTGCTCTTGGATACACCCAAGCCCTTCCTGACAGTGAAAAGTATTTAACTTCAAAAGCAGAACTTAAAGACAGATTGGCAATGTTGATGGGTGGAAGAGTTGCTGAAGAGCTAATTTTTGCTGACCCAACTACCGGAGCTTCAAATGATATCGAGAAAGCAACAGAGATTGCAAGAAGAATGGTTATGGAATTTGGAATGAGTGAAAAGCTTGGACCTATGCTTTATGGAAAAGGAACAAATGAAGTATTTCTTGGTCGCGACTATGGAAGGCAGCAGGATTATTCTGACGAAGTTGCCTCGTCAATTGATGAAGAGGTTAAGAGCCTTTTGAGTGACGCACACATAATCGCAGGAAAGATACTTGGAAAGTTTAAAAAGCAAATGGAAGACATGGTAAAAGTTTTGATGGAAAAAGAAACAATCGATAGAGAAGAAGTTGCAAGAATATTTAATAAAATAAAAAAAGTAAACATCACAGGTTCTGGGAAAAATTTAAAATTAGCATGAGCAAGAAGGTTGATAAATTAAATGCTCAGCTTGAAAGTGCTCTTTCAGAATTCATTTCTCAGATTTCCGGAAAAACGGAGGATTCAGCAAAAACTATTGCTACAAAGTTTTTAAATCAGATTGAAAATAAATTAAATTTTGAAAAGAAGACTATAGAGTCAATTTTTTCTGAACTTAACGATGTCGAACATAGCCAACCAATTTATATAAACGAGATACCGTTTATTTCATTTTGTGAACATCACATGTTTCCTTTTTTTGGACACGTAAGTATTGCTGTTTTGCCAAAGAAAGACATAATAGGGTTCTCTAAATTCAGTGATTTAGTAAATAATTTATCAAGCAATTTAACTCTTCAGGAAAAATTTACTGAGGAAATATCCCAATTGATTTATTCCAATTTAGATTGTGATGGAGTGCATGTAAAAGTTAAAGCTAAGCATTTATGTTCAGATCTATTAAGTCCTGAAAATGCAATAGGGGATATAACAACAACCTTCTCAACAGGAATTTATGAGTTAGATTCTTCTTTGAGAGCTGAAGCTTCATTAAATATGGGTTAAATTGTTCGATTGGAAAAACTTTTTAAAACTACTTGAAAAAAAAACTTTTGGAATAATTAATGTCACAGATGACTCATTTAGTGGAGATGGAATACTTCATTCTAAAAAACTCCTTAAAGAAAGATTTAACTTTGCTTTAGAAAATAATATTAACTTTTTAGATATTGGGTGTATGTCTACCAAGCCAGATTTTCAAATGTTAAATACGAATGAAGAGCTAGATAGACTCAATTTTTTTCTAGATAATATGTCTGATAAATTTTACTATTCGATAGACACATTAAATTCATTGGTTGCCGAAAGAGCATTGGACTCAGGATTTTTAATTATTAATGATGTCTCGGGTTTTTCGGAAAGTAAAATGATTGAGCTTGCAATCCAAAGAGAATGTGGAATTATTGTCATGCATAGAAACCCTGCTTCAAAGAATATTCAGGAAAAAATGGATTATGTCAATGTTGTAGACGAAGTCAACACTCACCTGATTAATCAAACTGAAAACTTGATAAAAAAAGGAATAAATAAATCTCAAATAGCCGTTGATCCAGGATTAGGATTTGGAAAAAAAATGGATGATTCTAAAGAATTATTTTTGAATCTAAATAATTTAATAAAAAGTTATCCAGTTGTTGTTGGTTATTCAAGAAAAAAATTTACTGATCAAATAAATATGACAACCAGTGAAATGAAAGATCATTGTTTGCATTCAGGAGTTGATTTAGTCAGATTGCACCTAGATAATTAGATAATTTGTTTAATGTATTATGTTAGGCTATTTTAAGAGGAGTTTATGGCTGGACTTAAACCAAACGATTTTTTTTGGATAATTGAAGGAAAACTTGCAGTTTCCGAATGTATTGGTGGCGGTGGACTAACTGCTAGAAAAATTAGAAGAGAAGAAGAGATTCAGTGGCTAAAAAGCCAAGGCATTAATTCAATTTTTTCACTACTTGATTCAGACTTCAATTTAAAAAACTATCAAGAAGTTGGTTTTAGAACATATTGTCAGACAAAGAAAGAAAACTTTTAATTCACAGAGAATATCTGGATGAAGAAGTTCCAGGAATCCTTGCAGGATATCTGATTTATTCAAAACTTTTAGATGACCCTATTTTTGCAAGAACAATTCTTGAAAGAATACTTGGAAAACCACTTTCACCAAAGGCTATAGCCCTAATTCCAGCTTTATAATATGCCCCTTACAATTCAAGTAGAGGGTATAAATGTCTATGGAACCCATGGTGTTTATGACCAAGAAAAAATAAATGGTCAAAACTTTAGGATTGACCTGCTAATAGAGCTAAAAGAAAATATTTTGAATTTTGAAAACTATAAATCTGAAAGCTTTGAAAATACCATTAATTACGAAAATCTAGTCAATGAGGTTATAAATGTATCAGATAGTAATTCTTTTGATCTTATTGAGACATTTGCATATGAGATTTTAAATAGTTTAAGAAAATATAACAATATTTCAAAAGCAACGGTTACTATTCATAAGCCAAACTCACCATTGAAAGAACTTGTTGAAGATATAAGCGTTACTGCAAGTGAAGAATTTTAATAAAATAATATTATCTTTAGGCTCAAATATTGGAGATAAAAAATCTAATTTGGAAACTGCGATTAATCAAATAAATCAATTTTCAACAATTAAAAAGATCTCATCAATTTATGAATCTGATCCAATATTATTAAAAGATCAAGATAATTTTTTTAATCTCGTTTTAGAAATAGACTACAAAAAAACAGTAATTGAATTATTAGAAACTACTAAAGATGTGGAAAGAAGGATGGGTAGAAAAAAAACAGTAAAATATGGTCCAAGAATTATTGATATTGATATTGTTTTTTTTAATAATCAGATAGTAAATTCAAAAGATTTAGTTATTCCACATTACGATTGGTCAAATAGAGTTTTTGTTGTAAAACCTCTTTGTGAGTTATTCAAAGAATTTAATATGCAAGATTACGAATTAGATGTTCAAAAAATAAATAAAGTTGGTAGGGTAAATACTAATTAGTTACGGGCACCTTTAAGGGCACGATAAATATGATAATTTTAAAAGATAATGAACATATATTTAATAATAAAAACCTTTGTCTCGTTCCAACGATGGGAGCTCTGCATGAAGGCCACATTGCATTAATTAATGCCGCAAAAAAAACAGAACAAGAAGTAATAGTGTCTATATTTGTAAACAGACTTCAGTTCAATGATGATTTAGATTTTAAAAATTATCCAAGAGATTTAGAAAAAGATATTTCAATACTTAATCGATTAAATATAGAATATGCTTTTTTTCCTGATGAGGAGTATATGTTTCCTGAATCAGGTTTTGATAAACTTGATGCAGGTAATTTAGGAAAAAAATATGAAGGAAATTCTAGACCTGGTCATTTCGATGGAGTAATGACAGTCGTAAATAGATTATTTGAATTGATTGCTCCAAAAACTGCAGTGTTTGGAGCAAAAGATTTTCAACAATTGTTTTTAATCAACAAGTTGATTTTAGAAAAGAATTACAATATAAAACTTATTGAAAATAAGACAGTAAGAAATAGTTCAGGTCTTGCGTTAAGCAGCCGTAACCAACACCTGTCAAATAAGGGTATTCATCAGGCAAGTTTTATTTATAAATCATTGAATGCCGCAAAAGATGAATTTATAAAAACTAACAACACAATAGATGCAGTCAAAGTTGGGACAGATATATTATTTGATAACAATATTGATTTAGATTATTTTGAAATTCTTGATCATAAAACATTTTCACCTCCAAAAAATACTACAAAAAAATTTATAATCATTACTGCTGCTTATGTTGAGGGTATAAGATTAATTGATAATATTCAGTTTGAAGTTGGAGCTACAAAATGAAAAATATAGTCGCAATTGATGTTGGAAACAGTGAAACAACTGTTGGTGTTGGAAATAATTTATCTTGGAGAAGCTATAGATATACAACTAGAAAAACAATTACTTCTGATGAATTATTTATGATGTTTAAAACAACAATTGACCCTGAGAGTATTAATGACGAAAATCTTGATGGCTCAATTATATGCTCAGTAGTTCCTCAAATAACTGAAAGCGTTGTAGAAGCTACCGAGAGATTTACCTCTAAAAAAGTTTATACAGTTGGCCCAGGAATAAAGACAGGTTTAAAAGTAAACATTGACAATCCAAAAGAATTGGGACCTGATAGGATTGCAAATTCTGTTGGTGGTTTCAAGATGGCTCAAAAATCTGTAATTATTGTTGATTTGGGTACTGCCACAACTTTTGATGTAGTAAATGATAAAAAAGAATATTTAGGTGGATCAATCGCTCCAGGTATCAAAATATCGCTTGAGGCATTAACCACAAAAACATCATCATTAAAATCAGTAGAAATATTAAGCCCCAAATCAGTAATTGGTAAAAATACCTATGAAGCTATACAAAGTGGTCTTATTTTAGGACATGCTTCGATGATAGATTCAATGTTGGAAAAAATAATTTTAGAGATAGACACTAATCCAAAAATTGTTATTACTGGTGGCTTAGGTGAGGTAATTCAACCACAATTAAATGTCGAAACAGAGTATTCAAAAGATCTAACATTAAATGGACTTGAAGAAATATATTTTTTGAATAATTAGGCTATGAATAGTGAGTAATTTTTCAAAATCAGAAAAAGAAATCTATGAACTTAGAAAGCAGAAAATAGCTTTTCTTAATGATATTAGTAGTGATTCTTTTCCTACAAAATTTAATGAATCAACCAAGATTTCAAATATTATCAACGAACATAGAGATATTGAAGAAGGTATTCATACAGGCATATCTGTAACTGTTAGAGGAAGATTATTAAATGCAAGATCGTTTGGCAAATTATTATTCTATGACATATTAGATCAATCTGGAAAAATTCAATTACTTGTAAATTCTGGTGAAATTGAGGATGTTTATCTGAGGCTTTTTGAAAATTTTGATATTGGCGACATAATTGCAGTAAACGGAGAGGTAATTAAAACTAAAAAAGGGGAGCTTTCAATTAAAGTGAACCAGTCAACAATACTATCTAAAAGTTTAAGATCATTTCCAGAAAAATGGCATGGATTAAAAGATAAAGAAACAAGATTTAGGCAAAGATACTTGGATTTAATAGTGAACCCCGAGTCAAAAAAAATTCTAGAAACTAGATCACAAGTAATAAAGCTTATAAGAGAATATTTACATGAAAATAGTTTTGTAGAGGTGGAAACTCCAATATTGCAAACTAAAGCTGGTGGTGCGATAGCAAAGCCGTTTACAACTCACCATAATGCTTTAGGTTTAGACATGTATTTAAGAATTGCACCTGAACTTTATCTAAAAAGACTAATTATTGGTGGATTTGAAAAAGTATTTGAATTAGGAAAAATTTTCAGAAATGAAGGCATTGATCAAACACATCTACCAGAATTTACGATGTTAGAAAGCTATCAGGCATACGTTGATGCAAATTCTGTCATGGACATGGTTGAGGATATGTGTATATATGTCTTTAAAAATTTAGAAACTGATACAAAGTTACATTTTGGTGAAAATACCGCTGATTTCTCAGGTCCATGGAAAAGAGTAAGCATGTTTGATATGGTTTCTGAAAAATTAAATATAGACATAAAATTTAATTCAGATTTTAAGAAAATTAGTAAGGAATTAAAAAAGCAAGGAGTTGATTTTGAAGCCAAATCAATTGGATTACTTAGATTAAAAGAACAAGCGATTAAAAAGAATGATGGTGATGAAGAAGCCCATGTTGAAGATGAAGATTATGTTGAAGCATTGCAGTATGGCTTACCTCCAACTGGTGGTTTAGGTTTTGGGGTTGACCGCTTTGTCATGATGCTTATGGGAGAAACTTCAATACGTGAAGTAATTTCATTTACACATTTAAAACCAGAAAATTAATTACTTCTCTCTATAAGGTATCTGTTTAAATCTAAAAGTATATTTCGAATATCTTTGTCCTCAATTTTCATTGCAGCATTTTCACTTTTTTCAATATGTGTTTTGAGAAACAATTTTGATTCTGAGATAATTTCGTCATTATTGAATTCAGAAATTACTTCTTTTAAAATTACTTTTTCATCAGAGACATCTGATAATATTTTTTTAATTTTTTCTGGCTGTTTCTTTAAAGCAATTAAAACTGGCAATGTGTAAGTACCCTCAAGAATGTCGTTACCTGAAGGCTTACCCAAAGTTTGTTCGTCAGAACTCAAATCTAATATATCATCTGTAATCTGAAAAATAATTCCATTATGCCAAGCCCATTCACTTATAAAATTTACAGACTCTTGATTACTATCTGAAGCCATTGCTCCTAACTTTGCACTTGTCTTTATTAAGCTTGCTGTTTTCCCCTCAATTATTTTCATGTAATCTTCAGTTCCATGATTTGTGTCATATGAAAATTGAACTTCTTTAGTCTGGCCTTCAACAAGCTGAGCATATGTGGAAGCTAATAGCTTTACAGATTCAAGTCCTAATGATTCAGCTGCCAACTCAGAGGACCTTGCAAGAAGGTAATCTCCTGCCAAAATCGCAAGAGTTGAGTTCCATTGTTTATTTGTACTTACTACCCCTCTTCTCGTTGTTGCATCGTCAATAACATCATCGTGATATAAGCTTCCAAGGTGTATTAGCTCGACTGAAACACCAGCATCAATTACTTTTTTACTATCTCCTTCACCTAATTTTCCTGCCAGTAGAGCAATCAATGGTCTGAATCTTTTACCACCAGCTGAAATTAAGTATTGTGATATCTCTGTGAGATATGGATCAGAAGAGCTACTAATTTCTATAAGTCTGTCCTCTAATAAATCAAGATCTTCCCAAATGCTTTGAATAGGAATTATGTTTTTTAGCTCTTTTGATTCCATAAGTTAAAGAATAAGAGGATTTCACAAATAGTTGTAATTTTCGTTTAGAGGTATAAACAGAGCCTTATTAATATAAACGTATGTTTGAGAGGTTTACAGATAGAGCTAGAAGAGTTGTCGTTCTTGCACAAGAAGAAGCAAGAAGATTAAACCATAATTATATTGGCACAGAGCACATCTTACTTGGTTTAATACAAGAAGGTGAAGGTCATGCTGCTAAAGCAATTGAAGAACTTAATATAAGCATTGATAGCGTAAGATCTGAAGTTGTTGAAATTATAGGAGAAGGCCAGCAATCACCAAGTGGTCACATACCTTTTACACCAAGAGCAAAAAAAGTTTTAGAATTATCCCTCAGAGAAGCATTACAGTTAGGTCACAACTACATCGGAACAGAACACATTTTATTAGGTTTAATTAGAGAGGGAGAAGGTGTAGCAGCTCAGGTGCTGAAAAAACTTGGAGCTGAACTATCACAAGTTAGACAGACTGTTATAAAACTTATTTCAAATTCGGGTGAAGGCAAAAAAGCTCAAGCAGCTTCAACAGGTGGAAGAGAAAGACCGGGATCAGGGACTGGATCAGCAATACTTGATCAATTTGGAAGAAATCTTACAAGAATGGGTAAAGAGGGCAAACTAGACCCTGTTATTGGAAGAACAACTGAAATCGAAAGAGTGATGCAAATTCTCTCAAGAAGAACAAAAAATAATCCTGTTTTAATTGGCGAACCAGGTGTAGGAAAAACAGCAATCGTCGAAGGGTTAGCGCAAAAAATTGTTTCAGGAGACGTGCCATCTACATTACAAGGAAAACAAATTTACACATTAGATTTATCAGCTTTGGTTGCAGGCTCAAGATATCGTGGAGATTTTGAAGAAAGACTTAAAAAAGTTTTAAAAGAAATAAAAACAAACAAACAGTAGGAGCTACAACATTAGAAGAATTTAGAAAGCATTTTGAGAAAGATGCAGCATTAGAAAGAAGATTTCAATCAGTAAAAGTTGATGAGCCAAACCTCTCAGATGCAATTGAGATACTTGATGGGTTAAAAGATCGATACGAAATTCACCACGGTGTAAGATTCACTGATCAAGCAATTGCCTCAGCAGTCAATATGGCTGATAGATACATTTCAGACCGGTTTTTACCAGATAAAGCTATCGATTTAATTGATGAAGCAGGAAGCCGTATGAGAGTATACAAAAAGCCATTAGATGCTGACAAACAAGAACTCTCTGACAAACTTAAAAACCTTAGAGAACAAAAAATTGATGCTGTTCAATCCCAATTATTTGAAAAAGCTGCTCAAATAAGAGACCAAGAAAAAGTCTTGTTGGATGAAGTTGACTCTATTGAAGGAAGTAGTTCTTCAGACATCGAGATGGTCATTGATGAGGAAGAAATAGCAGAAGTTTTAGCACAATGGACAGGAATTCCCGTACATAGATTAACACAGGAAGAAACAGCAAGATTACTTGAAATGGAAAATGAACTCCATAAGAGAATTGTTGGACAAAATGAAGCAATTACAGCTGTTTCAAAGGCCATTAGAAGAACAAGATCAGGCTTAAAAGATCCAAAACGACCTTCGGGTTCATTTATATTTCTTGGACCATCTGGTGTTGGAAAGACTGAAACTGCAAAAGCACTAGCTGAGTTTTTATTTGGCGATGAAGATTCTTTAATTCAAATCGACATGTCCGAATATATGGAAAAGCATACCGTTAGTAGGTTAATAGGATCTCCTCCAGGTTATGTAGGTTATGATGAGGGTGGACAATTGACTGAAGCAGTTAGAAGAAAACCATTTAGTGTGGTTCTATTAGATGAAGTTGAAAAAGCCCATCCAGACGTATTCAATACTCTCTTACAAATACTTGAAGACGGAAGATTGACTGATGCTCAAGGAAGAACAGTTGACTTCAAAAATACTGTAATAATAATGACAAGCAACCTTGGAACAAAAGATCTGTCCAAAAATATTGGATTTAGTAATTTAACTGATTTGGATTCATATGAAAAAATGAAATCAAAAGTTAATGAAGAACTAAAAAGATATTTTAAGCCTGAGTTTCTAAACCGTATTGATGAAACTATTGTTTTCCATGAGTTAACACTTGATGAAGTAAAAGAAATTGTCGATTTAATGCTTGATAGAGTTCATAAACAACTCAAAAATTCAGACTTAGAAATCGTTTTATCTGACGAAGCAAAACAATATTTAGCCACTGAAGGATACAACAAAGAATTCGGCGCTAGACCATTAAGAAGATCTATTCAGAGACTTCTTGAAGATCCTCTGTCTGAAGAACTCTTACAAGGAAAATACAAAGCAGGCTCTACAATTATTGTTTCTTTAAATAAAGAAGAAGAAAAGCTTGAATTTGAGTCTGTAGAAGCTCCCAACGAACCTGAAGTAGATTTTGCTGACTCTGATTCTTAATTTAAATCTGTCAAACTATTATTAAAAATTAAGTCTTATCAAAAGATAATCTATTAAAAATTGCTACTATAAATTCCAACGGGGTTTTTAAAGGTATATTATACCTACAACTAGTTGGACAAGGAGTAAAAGTGACTCGAATGAAGTCAAAATGGCTTGTACTATTTATAGTATTTGGCCTTATATTAACTGCTTGTGGTGGCGGAAGTGATGATGCAGCTGAAGAAGAAGTTGTAGCAGAAGAACCAGCAGAAACTCTGGACTCACCTGCGACAACTGCCGCAGCAGCTGAACCAGAAGCTGACCCCCCAAGCATTTGTCTTGTATTAGACATTGGTGGTCTTGGAGATCTATCATTTAATGATTTAGCATATTCAGGATATCAAAAAGCTATTGAAGACTTTGGAATGGTTGGTACTTTCCTAGAGCCTGACGGTGGTGGGGAAAATAGAGGAGAACTTCTAGAACTTTGTGCAGAAGCTGGAAACGATTTGATTGTTGGTAACGGCTTCCTTTTTGATGCAGCAATGAATGAAGTAGCTCCAAATTATCCTGACCTTAACTTTGCAATCACCGACGGTGTTGCAGAGCCAAGTAACGTTAGAGGAATGTTATTCAAGCATGCTGAAGGATCTTACCTTGCAGGTATTGCAGCAGCACTAAAAACAAAAACTAACAATGTTGGTTTTATAGGTGGAGTAGATTTTCCATTAATTCATGAATTTGAGCAAGGCTTTCTTGCTGGTGTGGCTGAGATAAATCCTGACATCGTAGTTCAAATCGGATATGCAAGTGTTCCTCCAGATTTTTCTGGATTCAATGATCCTGTAAAAGGAAAAGAAATTGCCCTCGCACAGTATGAAGCTGGCGCAGATATTATTTATCATGCTGCTGGTGGAACGGGAACAGGAATGTTCGAAGCAGCAAAAGAAGTATCTGAAGCAACTGGATCAAAAGTATGGGGAATTGGTGTAGACTTTGACCAATATTACCAAGTTGGTACTCCATTACCAGACTTACAGGAATACATCTTATCTTCTATGGTTAAAGCAGCTGATGTTTCAATCTACAATGCTGCAAAAGCAACAGTAGAGGGAACATTCACTGGTGGTGCTTTAGTTGATGACTTGGCATCTGGTGGCGTATATCTATCTTTTTCAGGTGGATATATCGACGACATTAGAGACACCATTGAGGAATATCAAGCAAAAATTATAAGTGGAGAAATCGTACCTCCATCTGTTAGACCATAAAAGAGTCTAAGAATTTTATATTCGTTCCAGAGGAAACTCTGGAACGAATATTTTTCAAAATAGTATGAACACTGCAATAAAAACCCAAAACATTACAAAGTCATATCCTGGTGTTCTAGCTAATTCAAATGTATCTATTCAAATAGTAGAGAGTTCAATACATGCAATTGTTGGTGAAAATGGTGCCGGCAAATCAACATTAATGAAGATTCTTTATGGAATGACAAAGCCTGATGAAGGCGAAATTGAAATATTTGATGAACCTGCATCTATGTCATCACGATATAGATTTAGACATGTTCGTAGAAGAATTAAGTGTTGGGGAGAAACAAAGAGTTGAAATAATAAAGGTTTTATTCAGAGGTGCAAAAATATTAATACTTGATGAACCTACTGCTGTTTTAGTTCCACAAGAAGTAAATGAATTATTCAAAAACCTTCATAATTTAAAAGAAAACGGTGTAACAATTATTTTTATATCACACAAACTTGATGAAGTTCTTGAGATTGCTGACGCCATTAGCGTTATGAGAGCGGGTAAATTAATTGATTCAGTAAATAATGATAATGTCAGTAAAACTGAATTAGCTGAAATGATGATTGGAAAAAGCTTGCCTACTCCACCTCCAAGAAGTACTGAAAAAAAACAAAATGTAATATTAGATTTAAAAAATCTTACCTCAGAAACAGTTGATGGTAGAAAGCTTTTTACAGACGTTTCCTTTAATGTCTTTGAATCAGAAATACTTGGTATAGCTGGTGTAGAAGGTAACGGCCAAAAGGAAGTTGTTGAATCAATAATTGGTATTAATGATATCGAATCAGGTGAAATATTTTTTAATGGAGAAATAATTAACAATAAATCAACTAGACAAAGACTAGAGTCAGGAATAAGTTTTATTCCTGAAGACAGACAGCTTCAAGCAATGATTATGGATATGAACCTTACTAATAACGTAATTATAGGAAGACAAAATATTGAAAAATATAAATCAAATCTTGCAACGGTAAAAATAAAAAATGCAATTAAAGAATCGGAGAGTGTCATATCCTTGTTTGATGTCAAAACTCCAAACACTAACACGTTAGCTACTGCATTATCAGGAGGTAATCAACAAAAAATTATTTTGAGTAGAGAGCTTAATGAAAATCCAAAAGTTCTTTTAGTGGGGCAGCCAACAAGAGGTGTAGATATTGGGGCCCAGGCACTAATTTGGGATAAACTAAAAGAAGCTAGAGACATGGGCCTTGGTGTTTTGTTAATTTCGGCAGATTTAGATGAGCTTCTTGGACTATCTGATAAATTGTATGTTATTTATGAAGGTAAGCTACTATACCTGCCCCAATGTAATTCAGCATTATTGTTGAAATAACTTCATGAACTCCCTTTTTAACTTTTAAGTATCCAGATATGCCTG
>LUMC01000025.1_pt1 | contig 62270 bp, 88 predicted proteins | sample 729671 | NCBI WGS metagenome assembly LUMC01 (sample SAMN03860273, study PRJNA289734) | marine metagenome | biome: seawater column; feature: ocean; material: water; isolation source: Red Sea water column Station 91 - depth 10m | place: Saudi Arabia: Red Sea | collected 2011-10-15 | depth 10 m | reverse complement strand
CTTTAACACATATCCTTCATTTTGTAAAACTAAATCCTTACCATATTTGTTAATGTTGTAATCACCTAAATATTTTGTAAGCCATATTACTTCTGACATGTGATCCATGTTGATTGTTTCTTTTATTTCCATACCCTTACCAAAGTCAATAACTTCAAAATGAACAGGTTGTTGATAGGTATTTTTAACAGTTAGTGTATCACCTACTAAATTAATACTTTCCGCATAACTGTTTGTAAAAAAGTTTTTGTAATTTTCCATTTGCACACCTTTTATTGTATCAGTGTAGCCTGTTGCATCTAATGGAACGGTTTCTTCAAGATTTGCTAGTGTCAAATCTTTTCCTTTGAAATTTTTGTGATATCTAAATCTTAAATCTTGTACATCTGCAAGTTTACTTACACCATCTATAATTTCAATAATATGACCAGGTACTTTTTTGTTTCTTTCCATTTCAACAAATACTTTATAATATCCGTCTGGTTGTTCACCTGATGTCACGTCTGCATCTAAAACAAATGGATAGCCTTTCTCAACAAAGTTTTCTAAGTCTTTTGCTGGTTCTTCTCCTAACACAGAAAAAGCCACTGTAACTATGTCAGCATCTTCTCCCATTTTACTTTTATAAGAATCTATTTCAACTATAGTATCAAGCAAATCTTTTAAATCATTTCTTTGTAAACCCATTACAATGTCTCCGATGGCACTGCATCTGCTGTTGCTTCTGCTCCTGCTTCAGCGGCTTGTTGTTCTGCTGGTACACTAGGAGCAACTGCTGGATCAACTGAATAATCGTTCATTGCTCTATAGCCGCCATATATGTCAGCAATAAGTTTCTTAGGCATCATTATTTCAACTACCCAAATAGGTAGTGTATCTAGTTTACCTTTTTTAGTACCAGGTCTAATATCATCTGGAGTGCGTATTTTACGTGGTTTTATAATCTTATCTTTGCCATATGTGACTTTACAATCATAGTCTAACAGTCTTTTTCCGCCCATTGGATCTGGCATCTTGTTTTTATCCCACATAAATGAACAAGTTACCCAATGTCTAGATATCTTCGGTCCAGCTACTAATTCGCCTTCTCCCCAATTATCATACACATAAATGTCCAAGTCATCCAAGACTCTTTCAAAGTCTTTAAGAACCGTAAATGCGACATCGCTTTCGTATATTGATTCAATGTTTTTAATTATCTCTAATACGTCTTTCATGGTAATACCTTATCTATAGTTATTTATCCGATTAAAGTGTATGTACTTTTTACCTTGGCTAGATCTTATAAATATTTTTGTAGCAGAAGAACGCTACAAACGAAGTAATAAAGGAGGACACTTCATGAGTGCAAAGCGAGCCCGAAAGGGTAAGAACTTTCACAGTAATGTTGTACAACTTAATACCTACCTTCCAGAAAAGAAAAAAATAGTTAAAATATACCCTAGAAATAGAGCCCAAGAAACATACATGTTGACCCTAGCTGACTCGGGAAAAGACGTAGTCTTTGGAATTGGTCCTGCTGGCACAGGTAAAACCATCATTGCGGTTCTAACTGCGGTAAAACTATTTAAGGAAGGCAGTGTTGACAAGATTATTGTTACTAGACCAGCTGTTTCTGTTGACGAAGATCTAGGATTTCTTCCTGGAACTTTGGAGCAAAAGATGGCGCCGTGGACCAGACCTGTATTTGATGTTATTCGAGAATATTTTACGGCCCGTGAAATAGAAGGAATGATTAACGAAGGTATTATTGAAATAGCACCTTTGGCATACATGCGAGGACGTACATTTAAAAGAGCATTTGTTATTGCTGATGAAATGCAAAATTCAACAGCTAGTCAAATGAAAATGTTACTAACACGTTTGGGCGATGGATCAAAAATGGCTGTAACAGGAGATTTAAATCAGGCTGACAGAATGCAAGATAACGGATTACTGCATTTCATATCACAATTACGTAGACATGGACATGCTTCCCGTTTAGATTGTGTCACTTTTGATCACCAGGATATCGAAAGGCACGAAGCTGTAAAAGAAGTATTAGAAGTGTATGGTGACGAACTTTAAAGTTCTGTAGCCAGCGGAAAAATTTTAGCTATTACTTCGGCACATAAATGAGCAATTTCCATGTGTTCCTTCTGTGTGCCGTTAGCACCGCGAAGGTCAATGTAATGGATCCAACTTCGTAGGGTTCCATTCATGTACAATGTTGTTTTAGTCAAACCTTCTGGTAAAACTTTTCTAGCTTGTTCTTTTGCAATACCTTTTTTAATAGCCCAGTCATATTCTTTTTTGGCTAAATGAGCAATACGCATTTGTGCCCATTCCCATTCTTGTTGAAGTTTTGCATCGTCTACTTCTATCGAGTTTTGTCTATTCTTAGGATCTTGTAGTCTTGCTTCACTATATTGAAACATATCACCTTGATCATTTGGATCAGCATAACGTTGACTAAATTCTTGAAAGCTAAAACTTCTATGACGTACTATCTGATGTGCTATATCCCTTGTAGTTTTTATCTCTAAACAAGCACTTACCATTTCTAAAGGTGACCAGTGTGCATGTTTAATAAGATACTTAATTAATTTTTCGCTTGTTTCCTTATTCATTTGATTACTTGGATTACTTACTCTGGCACAATAAGCTACCAAATCTTGACAATTCAAAGGTTGTCCATCTGGATATGTTTCGAATTCAGATGCTTTACTATATGATATTAATCTTACGCTCATTTAAAACTCCATATCTGCGGCTACAATATAACGGTCATTTGTAGATTGAACTACACCAGGTCGGTGCCAAATCTTACCAGGATAAATCATCCAATGACCTGTTTTCCAGGGAACAAAAATATTTCCTTCACCTTCAGGACTGTCTGGAGCAAGTTCTGTTCCTGCTTTCTCTAAATCTTTTACATCATCTGGTAATTGCATGTAATACACACCACTTACGGTTGTGGTGTTTGGATTGTGATTATGGTGATGCCATAACCTGTCTCTATCCTCTGCATTTTTTAAACTGGTTTGAAAACTCCAACTCTGTATTTGTTTTATTTGCACTTCCCGTCCTAGAAATTTAAAACAACTCCAAATAAAACTCATTTTTAAATTTGTGAAATCTTGAAATACATTCCAATCAGTTTGATACTTAGGACTATTATGCCAAAAGCGTCCTGCTTTTATTCCCGAGTCAACAATAGAACACATTCGTTCTCTTTCTTTTTCATCAATCAGACTAGTCCAATCGTAGTATTCGTATTCTAACATTATCCTGTCCTTAAAACTATGTGAACTCCCCAGGGAGTAATTACTGGAGGACCAATTGTATCTATGCCCATTAATTTTACTGCGTTAGCAAAGTCTGGATGAAAATGTTCTTCTTGTTGCCAACCAAGGTCACCTCCGTGTCTTGGCCCACTAGCACATGCACTATTTAATCTTGCGGCTTCATCAAACGTGACATCACCTCTTTTTAATTGCTTTATTAGATCTTCAGCGTCTTCAACTGCCTTACCTAATGTTCTTTCGTGTGTGCTGTTCTCTGCTTTATCATAACTGAATAAAATATGTTTGCATTTAAACTTCATTAGTCACCTCTACCTGGTTTTTCAGAAAAATGTTCCTTGTACTTATTTGTTACATTTTTCCATTTTTCAGCATCTTGAGGCACATCTTCTTCACGTTTTTGAGATATATTAGGCCATTCGTTAGACCATTTAAAATTAAGATTATACCATTCATTATCTTCATCTGCCTGTATAATAGCATCTACAGGACATTCAGGTTCACATACTCCACAGTCAATACATTCATCTGGATTTATGACCAGCATGTTTTCACCTTCATAAAAACAATCAACAGGGCAAACTTCTACGCAATCCATATGTTTACATTTGATACAATTTTCGTTTACTAGATATGTCATAGATCTCCATCTTCTCGCATCTTTGCACGAATTTTTGTTGCACTAATGCTATGTATTTCTTTTCCTAAATCATGTTCAGTAAAGGTATAACCAACACCCCTTCCGTAACTTATATCAACTATATTAGGCACTATCATAATCGTGTATTCTCTATTGTATACGTAACCTTCTTTTTCTAATTCTTTTTTTATATTTTCTTCAACATCTGCTACAACAAAAGGATTATCGTCTTGTGTCATTGTACGTCCACCTGACGCATCTGTGTCTTGTGGAACAGTTCTGATCATGATACATACTTGGCCTGTTTCAGCCAATGCACGTTTGAAAAGCTCTGTATGTCCATCGTGCCAAGGTTGCCAACGTCCTAGCATTTGTGTAGTAGGTTTAAATCTATCAAACATTATGTTTCTCCATATAACGTTTTACAACTTCAAGTAATTGTGCATGAGTATCATTAAACCATTCTTTTACATGATAGTCACAGGAAGCTGGTTCTTCAAACATTTTATTTGTATCTTCAAACCTTCCTTCAGCTATTGTATTCATCCAAACTGTAAAGTCGGGAGCAAATTCTTGTCTTGCTCTTTCTGTAGGACAAACAAAATCTGCTATGGCAATTTTCCCTCCCATAACAACACCGTCTGCTAGATGTCTCATACGTTGTGCTTGACGTATTCTACCTTCTGGACTAAAGTCCCAGTCTTTGTAAGTCTCTCTAACTGCATCTGCATTTAGATGTACACCACCTATAAGTTCAGCGAATGGAGTAGCAAGTGTTGTCATCTACAAGTCCCTGTTTAATTATTAGAATAGCACTTTCTTGCTTTTCTTCATCACCAAACAAATCTATGTTATCATACAACCATTTGTAAACATCTTCAATTTCTTCTGGACGGGCTTGACTACAAACAAGTTTTCTTGCTTTTGTGATTTGCCCAGCTTTGAAAAGTTCTGTCATTTCAAGTTTCCAATCACTTTCACCTGCGTCACTTTTTTCAGGAGGAAGTAATTGTCCACTTACACTGTTCATTTGTACCATATTAATACATTTACGTAAGTCTGGATACGTTGCTTTTACATAAGTATCAAGGGTATCAATGTCTGGAGTAACTTCTTCAGCAATTAGGATTTCAGCAACACGAGCCGTAAACTCTGTTTGATCAATACGTTCAATATGAAAGCCCTGACATCTTGAATGTAGTGCAGGAATAATTCTATTCGGATAGTTACAAGTCAATATAAATCTGCTTGTTGTATGATACTCTTCCATTACACCACGAAGTGCCGCCTGTGCATTTGGCGATAGATAATCTGCCTCATCCAGTAAAACAACCTTGAAGTCACCAAATGGAATCATTTGTACAAAGTTTACAATCTTATCTCTTACGTCTTCTACACCATCAACTGTGTTTGGACGATATTTCTCTACCCAAAGTTCCTTCATCTGCCTAACCACCTCCTTGCCGCATTAATTGGATTCTTCAAACCTTCATACGTGTCATCAATAAAGTCTATATGTTTACTTAATTTCTTGTTAAGTTCCTTCAGCTCAGTTTCGATATTTTTCAGTCTGTTGTCATCTATAGGTTGCCAATATTGAAATTTTTTGTTGTTGTTAGTGCCTATATATGCTTGTCCTGTTTCCATGTCTACAATTTTCCATTTACTTGGACACTTTGTTTCTATCAACAACTTGATAGGTTGTTCTAGTTCCTGAGCTTCTCTACCGTCTATAAGTTTTCTAGTTTTCACTTGTAACTCCAAAATGCTTGTAGGTTTGTTGCACACACTTTGCTTGATAATAGCAATCTGCTAATGCATTGTGTAAATCACTTTGTATTGCTTTACGAGGATCCTTTGGCATCATTTTAAATAATGTTCTACTATCTCTAATTTGCCAGTAGTTCCACGGAACAGGCTTGCCTGCCATTTTGTAAAAATTTTGTAAAATTGTAAAATCAAAGGTAGGTCCTTGGCACCATATGTAATCCAGTCCTACACAAAATTTATTAATTGCTTTCGTAACATTTTCAACTGTAGTTCTATCATCGTCAGATAATGCTTCATCACGTATTTCAGTTTGCTCATCTACATTACAACGTAGGTAAAGTCCATTGTGTGGTTCCTGATTACTGAAAGGATTGAACTTGATAGCACCAATCGTTAATACTACACACTCAGGATCAACTCCTAGTGTTTCTAAATCTATCATTCCGTGTGTAGCCATTAACCTTTCCTATTCTCTTGACCTATAGCACTCAGTATAAACAAAATATAAATGATTGGCCAATACCAACCTGTTACAAATCCTGTTAAATGTAAAACCATAAGGGAAACTCCTACTGCACCAGTAGTACCTATCCCGCTTGATTGTGGCTTTGGAAACTTCATGCTACACTCCTATTTTGTATATAATAACACCTAACAATAGGAATGTCAATGACTTTTGGTTATTCTCTGTTACCTAAAAGTGCAAGAAGCATTTGGAAAAGATTAATAAAGTTAAGATAGAGACTCAAAGCAAATTGAACGCCATATTTTTCATCTCTAGTTTCCAAATAAATTGTTTTGGCATTTTGAGTATCCCAAGCAGTTAATCCTGTGAAAATAAACACACCAATGATACTGATTGCAAACATCATTGCAGAACTTGCCAAAAATATGTTTACAATACTTGCGATGATAATACCTATCAATCCCATGATAAGAAAAGAACCAAAATTTGTAAGATCTCTTTTGGTTGTATATCCATAAAGACTAGCACCTGCGAATGTGGCGGCTGTGATAAAAAATACTTGTGTAATACTGTAGGCAGTATAGACAGCAAATATTGTTGATAGACTAACCCCCATTAATGCGGTAAACACATAATAGAAGGTTGTCAATCCTTGTAATGACCAATTTCTTCCTGCAAAACTATAATAAAATATCATACCTAACGGAGCAAGTACGAATAGCCACATAAGATTGCCCATTGCAAATAGCAATCCTGAACTGTAAGTTAACCAAGCAACCAATCCGCTTATTCCTAAACCTGTTGCGGTATGATTGTACATGTTCAACATAAATTTTCTTAGGCCTTCATCAAAGGCAACCTGATCTCTTACTTTTGTATATGCTTGTACCATTTTATACTCCTTCTATATATTTAATTGCGTTTTGTAAAATCCTTACATTATCTTGTAACTGTCCTATGGCTCTGTTACAAGTATGACAAATCCAACCTCGGAACTTTCCAGTTTTATGATCATGATCTAAACACCAAGTTCCTGACTTTTTTCCACCTGCACCTTTTACTTGTTCTCCTGTCTTTTCGCAAATAGGACAAACATGATCTGAGGGTGGAGGAGGAGTTACCTCCTTTAGTAGCTTTCGTACCCTGACAAGCTCTCTGTTACACTTGTTGCATTCTGTCCTACGATATTTTGCACCACTTGAACGGCCAAAATTTTCTATAGGTTGCTCAACTCCGCACTTGCTACAGACTTTGGTAGCATCTTCATAAGTCGCCTTCTTTTCTATTTTCTGAATGTGTAACATCAAATTCTCCGCCTGGATATCTTGCCTTTAATTTTTCTACGTTTTCTTGGATTACTTCGTTGGGATCTAAATCCAACGCCCTGCATGAATTAACCCAATACCAAATAATATCGCCAAGTTCTCGTTTAATATGATATTTGGTGTCATCATCCATAGGCTTACCCTGGAAAACACACTTTTTAACAATCTCAGCAAATTCGCCTCCTTCTGACGCAATGCCAATTGCTCCTGTTAACAACAATGCAATATTAACATCATCATTAAGTTCATGCAACCGGGCTTGTAAATGAGCCCAGTCATTTGAGTCATCTGAGGTAACTCCCTCAACAAACTCTTTGTATTTGTTTAGGTCTATCAACTTATCACCTTTGAAATTCTTCTGGTCTAATGTCTGCGGGACCATCATTGTACTCTGTGCCAATGATAGCATCTTCTGGCTGGTTTTCAGAATAACCAAGAATGCTTTCAGCTTCAACCATTCTCAGCGTTCTTTCAACATCACCGATAGTAATACTGAGTCCTCTTGTCCAACGTCCGTGCTCTACTAGGACCCATTGTCCTTCTTCATACGGCTCGCTGTTCTTTGGGCCTTTCCTAAAAACCTTTCCCCATCTAGGATAAATTCCTCTAGAAGTTCCATCATCATCTCTAATGATAATACCACCTCTAGTTTTTTGTTCTCCAAAGTGCATGTCGGAAACAATTACCCTGTTGCCTACTGCTCTTATGTCTTCAGCATGAATAGATACAAGGTTGTTTCCCATTATGCACCTCTCTTAACAAAATTACCGTCTGCGTCTTCTACCCAATCATCTTCTTCTTTTGACTCTGCCTTTGTTTTGCCAGGCTTTGTTTTTGTAGAAGAAGTCTTTTTAGGCTCTTCAACTTCAGTTGCAAGTTCTGGTTCAGGTTTTGATACAGGTTTATCCACTGAAATAGGCTCTTCAAATTCTGTGGCTTCAACATTACTTTCATAATATTCTCTAAGAACATCTTCTCTCTTTCTAATGATCTTGCCACCTGGACCTAATTCATCACCTCTAGCATTTACCCTAACGTTGCCAACAGCTGGAGTTAATTCATTTCTTTGTCTAAGCAAATCCATATCAATTGCTTTACCTTGCATTGTTTTGTATTGCTTACGACCGGTTTGTCTAACTGCCATAATTGACCTCCTTTATTATATACTTACTTATCTCAGGAACTCTCGCCAATCGAGTCCATATTGAATCGAATCTACTTTGTGTACACCAATAACATAAAGCACATAACTAGCCACACTTGATCCTCTTCCTACACCCCATACTATATTGTTTTCCCGCATGTAATCTACCAAATATATCATATATCTAAGTAAATCATGCATACCACGTTCTTTGTATGCGTCTAGTTCTTCCCAAACACGTTTCATAGTGCTATCTTCAGCTGGTGTTTGTATCTTACTTAATACGTATTCATATACATTTATTTTTTTATATGAATCAGGCATAAACCATTCGCTTTGACACACACCATCAAAATCTTTTTTATCTACATCTACGGGAATATATTTTTTAAGTTGTGGAGTTCCATATTCTTTTGCAAGTTTATTAAACTTGTCAATATCATCATTTGGATCGCAAAGAACAACATGACATTTGTCAATATGGCCTGTATAGATCATATCTACAAGATCTTTGTTCGTGAATCTAGGAATTCCTAATTGGTCTGTCTTCATAAGCATGTATAGTATATTACTCGATATTGATCAATTTGTCAAGATCTATTTCACCATTTTGCTGTTTTTCTGCTAATTCTTTAGATTCTTGTGCTTCTTTGACAGCTACTTCGGTTCTGTAATAATCAATAAAAGTTTGTATCTGTTGTTTTACTTGTGGGTTATTTGTTTGAAAATATTTTTTGGTAAGATCCTGAATCTTCTCATGCATCTGTGGAACTGTGAGATTTTTCGAATCCTCTGAAAAAGGGTGTAACATTATTCAAAGTAACCAATATAATTTGCCCAAACAGTTGCACCTGCATCATAACTAGTAAATTCTAACACGTATGTTCTAGTATTAGGAGTGTCAATAATTGCTGTATTTCCTGCTCCTGGCCAAGTGCTTATTTTTTTCAATGTACCTGCGCCTGCATTAGAATTGAACGTAACTGTTCTTTGCGTTCCGTCGTTATTGATATATAATCTTACTGTGCCTGATTTTCCTACTGATGGCCACTCAGCTAATGTAAGTGTAATGTCTGCACCAGCTGTAAAAGATTGATGATGTCCGTTTGAGAAATTTATGTTTTGGCTTGTGTTTACTGTTCCGCCTGCATAGTATCCTTCACTGTTGTTAATCAAAACTGCGTTGGCAATTTGATTACCTAAGTGATTATTGTTTTCATTTAGTTTAGCCGTACTACTTTGTAAGGTTTCTATTTCGCTTTTAGCATTGGTAAAGTTTGTTTTAATAACATTAAAATTATCTCTGAAACCCTGTGAATCATTATCTTGTCCAGCTACAGGATAATCCTTGTTAATGCCAGCGTCGTTAATATTACTTGCCATATTTTTCTCCTACTATTATTTATCCTAGCTACACATTGAACTGGTAATTCGCGAAAGGCACATATTGCTCATTACTGTTTCCTACGGTTGCGTCTATATTATATCGGTCTATTTCCACATTCAACGTTTTGAAATCAAATCCGCTGTTTTTGATATTCAAGATAACTGAATCTGCCTGTCCTGGTTTACAGTAACACAACGGCACTGCTAAAACAAATCCTAATTCTCCTTCTCCAGCAACCTGTGATGTACGCATCCATAGTGGATAAAACTCTCTTAGATTGTTACCTACATCTCTGATTCTATCTCGCATATTTGTAATATTACTAATGTATTTGTTTTGATCTTTAGATTCACTTACATTGATTGCATTGCTATCTATCTTGATTGTATCTCCTACAGGACGTAGTCTTAAAGGATCAGAGTTGATGCTGTCATCTATATTTGCTACAATCAGTTGTGATCCGTTTTGAGCAATCACAGGTATTTGGTTTCCTGGAGTAAACAAAGAAGGACCTAATCTTGAAAATATAGTTATCGTTCCAGTAGACGCAGGCGATCTTCCCACACCACCTCTTAATACTATTTCAAAGAATCCTTCGCCAGTGCCAACACCTGTATTGTCATCAGTCACTGCATATTGTACAGAATCAACTGTTATTTCATTTTTGGTAACTGCTGTGAAATTTTTAGCAGTCTTTCCTGATACCGGTTCAGCAGGATCTAATAGATCGACATATATGACTTCATATACTATATCATTGCTTCCTGGGTTTTTTGCAATAGCTTTCTTCACAGTACCAAATTTGTATTGTTTTCTTTTATGATTCCTAGCAACAGCCGCCACATAATCTTTAATTTCTTTTGTTTCTATTCCTGCGTAAGCTAAAACTTTGATTTGATCTTGTAATCCAAAAGTTATATCATTTGGTCTATAAATTGACGCAGGTGTAAAAATTGTTGGATCTGAAATAAAGTTTCTAAATTTATTTCTTTCTGCTTGTTTCAATAACGGAATCATTGTAATACTACTGTACAACAAATCATCTGGGTCTGTTGTTGTAATTGTAAATTCTCTTTCTATTGCACTGAACCCAAATTGATCTTCTGCTTTGATTGTAAAAGTATAACTTCTATCAATAGTGGTTGAAGCACCGTCAAAGGTTGTAGGTACCGATGCTTTATCTATTGTTGTTAGTCCTGGTTTTCCTGGCTCACCAAACTGTCTTATTTTTCCTTGTAACTGTCCGTCTATTCCTAATAAAATACCAGGCGGTAATCGCCCTTTTGTCAATGTGTAAATTAAAACAGCATTAGGTACATTACTTGTTGCATCTACAGACAGTGTTGAAACAAAGTTTGCTCGTAGATTACCTAATGCAGATGGTGTATTCCAATTAATTGTGCTTTCTACTTCACCTAATAATTTGACTGTAAATGTTTTGTCTTTTGCAACGACTTGACTTGTTTCTGATGTAACTCTTTTGTTGTAGTTATAGAATGAAATAGTAATACTTTTGTTTGCCGTTACAACGCCGTTTTGATCAAAAGTTTGGAAGCCTACATCAGCAATAGTTCCTACGAATGTGCTTCTAATATAATCAGTATCACCTTCATCAATTGTTTGTACAGTCTTATCTGTAAAGGTTGCTACTACTCTTCCATTTTGCACTACCCAAACATCTTTGTCTATAATGTTACTTGTTGTATACTGCCTATTTTTAATAGAAGAAACATCTCCTGCATCATTTGCCGTGACAGGTGTTTGGTTAAATACCAACCAACCAGTTTCGTCATTTTGTCCTACGAATTGATTCTGTGCAAAATTAAAGAAAGGCACATTTTGTTCTCCAGACCAATCTTGTGCTACTCCTATGTTATTAGGAAATATTTGTGTAGACGTGTTACTTGCACTACCAAGTTGCCTTAACGCTTCAATGGTGAATTGAAATTCTTTTGTTACCGCAGGTTGATAAGGCACTCTACCTGTGATTTCTCCAGTGATGCTGTCTATTGTCATTCCTGGAGGTAGTGTGCTTGGTGTACCATCTGGATTTGAATCTTTTACAGTGAAACTAATTATTCCTTGGTTGCTGGTAGGATCATAAACATCTAAGAAAAACGTTAGATAATTGTTTGCTCTTCTGAAACCTAAATCACTTGGAGTCAACCAAACAGGTGCTCTCAAGTAAGTGTTATCAGCAGTAAATAATCCAGTACCTACCTGCATCAATGTATTATCAGATCTGAGGAAGTCGTCACCAACAAGATATATTTGAAATTTACGTCTTGCAATGACAACACCATCACTTGCACTTACTACAAATTCATAGTAGCGATTTAATTTTTTTGGACTTTGCGTTGGGACTGCAAAATCATAAAATGTTGTATCATAGTAAAAACTTTCATAACCATTGAAACTTTTAACACCAAAATCAAAAGGATAACTGCCATATAAATTTGTATCAAAGTAACCTGAACCAGCTCTTTTTTCTAGTGCAAGTATAGGCTCAACAATACCTGTCAGTTTACCTGAGTCCTTACCTAAAGATATGCCTGGCGGCAGTTCTCCGTCTCCGTCAGCAATATAATATTCAACTGTGTCACCTGCAGGAAGATCAGGATCAATTACCTGTAGTTGAAAATCAACAGGACTACTGTCTAAAATATAAAATGCGTTATTGGGTCCTAGAGGTAATGGCCCTTCATTTGTTACCCAAGTAGGAGCATCTGCACCGTCAATGGTAATTTTTAAAGTTCTATCCTCAATCTTTTGTCCTTTTTTTGCTCGTAGCACAAAGGAAAATTCTGTTAATCTTTTTACTTCATATGGTGTACCAATAAGTTGATTATTGTTTTCTAGTCGTAAACCTCCAGGCAAATTACCTGAGATAAGAGATAAACTATCAACTTGATTAACTGGTAAAGCAATAGATTGTGTCAAGCTCTCAGTGTAAGTTCCTAGACTGTGTCCTGTGTTAACTGTCCAAAGGACATCTGCATCGTATTCTGTTGATACAGGCACTGTTGCTGTTTCACGCTGTTGTTTTGTTTGGTTACCAAAAATATAAGGATACTTTGGTACACTTGTATTGCCTTCTTCAAAAGTAAGAAAGTAAGCATAGGTACCGTTTGGATATTCAGGAGTTACACAATATCTTCCATTGTGTTCGTCAAGTGTGCCTGCATTTCTAATGTATTCATAATCATCAACAAAAGTTCCTGCTGGTTTTATTTGATAAGACATTCTTCCTGTGAGTTCATTTGTTCTTGTTCTGTATGAACTTGTCTGTTGTGATATGCCTCCTTGACTATCCATTGCTATTGTATAACCGTAAGGTCCGTATATAGGATAGCCGTCAAAACAATAACCTACGATTTTACTATGACCGTCTGGATGTCTATATCTATCACCGTTATACTTTGAATCATTGTAGTAAGGGGTAGCCTGGTAAACTCTATTAGTGTTCCAAGAATTATCTAAAAAAGCACCACTATGATAGTGATACTCACCACTCTCTTCAGGATGCCCGCCTGCTACATCAACACCATAACTTGCTTGATTGAACACTGCATTAAAATTAAATCCTGTTGGTGGTAAGTCTGTAGAACCTGGTAGTGGTCCAGGACCTGCCATGGGACCAAATAAAACTACGCCATTAGTAGCAATACCCATAGCACCTAAAGATGCGTTTTGTGGTCTACTGGTATTTGATCCTGCTCTATATGTAAAACTGAAATTATGATCCTGTTCTTTTATTGTATTAGGATTATTAAATGTTCTAATAGTTACCCCGTCATTTACTAGATTTGAACCAGCTTTTGCAGGATATGGATCACCGTCACTGTTAATAGTTAATACACCATTTGTAAGTGAGATGGTTGTTTGGCTAGGATAAAATCCTGTTAAATCTGATATGCTTGTAGTTTTTGGATCAAACGCCATTCGTTAACTCCTGTATACATATTTATCTATGAGTATGTTAGGAGAGAACACCCATATCTGAGGTTGGTGTTGTATTTGTTGCTCCGATAGTACCGTAGTCTATAATTAATTGATCCAGTAGATGTGCTAATATACTAGTCAAATTGGTTGGATTTACAGTGCCTACATCCATTGTTATAAAAGGCTGTACGCCGTCCATTGTTCTAATATCTATACCATGCACATTACTTTTGATATCGCTGGTGTTAACAATCTCTTTGTTATTACCATCAAGATTTGCACCTAATCTTGGATTTAAATCCGTCAACAAACTTGTTTCTGAATTAATAGTAATAGTACTGCCAGTTAAATTTGTTGTTACAAGATTACCACCTTGAATAGATAAAGTTGTATTATTAGCATCAAGCGTTGTGTTGTTATTGTCAGCAAATACTTGCAATAAAGGTAAACCTGTAGCAGTAGAGTTAATTGTTATTGCATTGCCGTCGCTAGACAAAGTAACGGCTGTCCCTCCAATTAACTTTTTGAACTGCATTTCAGAACCAGATAACTGAGCAAATACTCCTTCGCCACCTGATCCTAAATTTGCACCTGTGGTCTTTTCAGGTGCTCTTAGATCAAGTTCTGAAAAGTTATTATTGACTTTAACAAATGCTTCACGTAAATCGTCACCTGTTCCGTCGTTTGCTATTGTACCTATGTTAACTGTTTGAATTGCCATTTAAGTTCCTCGTAGTATTTACCTATTCTTTTTTCTCAGTCCAAAAACATTACTTGAATAAGGATTTGCTCTGCTGTATCTGTTGTATAACATTCTATTATAACCACCACATATATCGTTAGTGTCTCCGTAATTGGCATCATTGCCTTCATCTTTCAACACAGGTAAAGCATCAGCTTGTAATTTGCTTTTAAGTTGTGCCGGAGTCAAGCTAGGATCAGCCTGTAAGTAGATTGCACCTACACCGCACACCTGTGGAGAAGCCATTGACGTTCCAGAGAAAATATCAACTCCTGGACCTGTTGAACTAAAACTAGTCTTTTGTTCTGTTGTTGCATTTTCAGGAGTCATATCCATTGCTCCAACAATGATTGCTCCTGTGTCAAATGGTGAACTACCTCTATGATAGTAGTTGTTGCTAGATGTCCAAAAAATTATGTTATCATAATCAGGGTCTGTGCTGTCTGCTATTTTAAAACTGTTGTTGCCTGCGGCTATACAAATGTGTACACCTGCATCTACGCAGTCTTCGACATCAGCATCCACACTTGCTATCCTTACAGGATATCTGTAAGATGGAAATCTATAATATGGATAAAATCCATATGTGTCTCTATGATACGAAGTTGAGCTTGACCAACCTGGTGTACTTGAATTATAGGTTACACCTCTGTAAACATAACTTGTAATGTTACTGAAACTGCCGCCAATGGATCCACTGTAACCCCAACTGGCATTTACAATAGTTGGACGTTTATAGCCTGTCTTAGGATCAATTGGTTTGTTTTGATGCCAACCCTTGATTACATCAAAACAACTGCTTATGCTAATGCCTCCACTATCTCCACTACCTTCTAGTCCACCTACCTTGACACTATACACTCTGGCATTAGAAGCCCAGCCAAAATTTAATCCTGTTGCTGTTCCTCCACAGTGTGTTCCGTGTCCATCATAATCTCTATAGTGGTTTGAACTTTGTGAACCTGTTACACCAGAAGCCGCATACCAATCTATAAGTTGCATTCTTGTGTTTCCGTTTGCATCAAAAAATTCTGGATGATCTACTTGTAGGCCACTGTCTTGAATAACAACGTCAACTCCAGTACCGTCCATTGAATAAGGACGGCTAAAATCGCCTCCTAAAGATGTGCTTGTACCATACTTGTTTTCTTTGAAGCTATGTGTAATTTTACCCCAATCTCTGTAGTCTCCTGAGTCAGAAGATGATTTATTAAAATTTGCTGTTTGCACAGCATCATGTCCAATTTCTATATCATCTCTATCTTGAGGACGTAATTGTACATCTGTTACTCTATTATCATTTCTAAGAGATTCAGCTTCTGCTTCAGTAAGAGCATAGTGCGTATTACGTGTTGATAATTCTCTTTTGTCTGCTACGTCTACAGTTCTATTAGGTATGTCTCCTCCACCAGTTGAAGAAATCATTTCCTGATTGAATTGTGCATAGTCTACTCCTTTGTTAAGAGTTACAATGTATTCTTTTTCACTCATGACTACTCCTAGTGTAAGTCAACCCAAGAACCATTGGCATAGCCTTGGAACTTGTTAGTTGTTGTATTGTAAATCATATCGCCATTCGCTGACGTTAACGCATCTCTTTGAGTTGATGTAAAGCTAGCCAATCTAAGTGGACTACTGGTAATCTTTACTTGGTCTTGAGCTATAAGTTCAATAGAACTTGCACTATCAATTTGAGGTGTTCCAACACCTGAACTTTCAAAACTATCTGCTGTAAACTTTGCGGCATTGATGTTGCCATCAACAGTTAAATCGCTTCTCATTCTACATGGCGGTTCTATCTCAACAGTTGAACTATCATCAGTATCGATTACGCTGTTACTAAACGTAAAGTTTCCAATACTATCTCCGCCTGTACCATTAATCCATATACCATTACTTGAATCATATTTTAATACTTCATTATTTGCAGGAGTTGTAATTACGACATCTAAAAGGTTTGTAAGATTTTCGTTAGTTATGCCTGTGATAAAACCTGCGCCATTTGTAAGTTCATTTGTGTTTGTAGGTATTGTTGGTTTGTTTGTAATTACGCTTCCGTTATAATCTATTGATACTCCGCTTATACCTGAGAAAGGTATGTTAGTTAAGTTGCTACCATCACCGTAATAATTATCTGCATAAACGTTTAGCCACTTTATAGTATTTGTACCTAGACTGTATGTGCTACCAGCCGCAGGTGCAACATTACCTAGTGTTATACTATTTGTAGTTTCACTACCTGCTGTCGTGACTTGATCTAATGTTATGTTTGTTAAATTTGAACCACTACCATAAAAAGATAAAGCGTTTACACTTCCACCTACATCTAGTGTGTATGCTGGCGAAGTCTTAAATATTCCTATTCTGCTTGTGCCAGTGTCAATTTTTAAAGCAGTTGTCGTTCCTGCTACAGGTTTGACTTTGATTTCGAAATCTTGTTCTGTCTGTAAATTTTCTAAAATAGTATTACCGGATACATGTAATTTAATTCTTGGGGTACTGTTACCTCCAATGGTAAGTCCTGTATCATCATTTAAAGTAAGGTGCCCGTTTTGTGTGTAACTTTGATTTACACTAATTGCATCTGTTATTCCGTATCCAGCAAGTGTATTAGGCGTACCTGTTAACGAAGCAAATTGACCATCAAACATTGTAGGTCTATTAGTTAAGTTATTGTAATTTAAAAAGTAAGCACTGTCAAAGCCATCTAACGTGTCTGCGTTTAATCCTGCACCACCAGTTGTAATATCATCTGCAGGTGCCCATTTTGTACCATCCCATTTTAATACTTGTCCAGTACTTGGTGGATTAGTAATAGTGTCTACATCTAGTAAATCACTTATATCATCTACTAAATTAGGTTTATTACTTAAATCATTGTAGCTTCCACTTGTGGCTACAGTAGCCAATGCAGGTACACCAATTATTTCGCTGTATGCAACGTATCCGTTTACCCAAGCCGCTCCTCCACTCACTCCGCCTGTAGTGCTGTATTTTATAGTTTGATTATTTGCAAGTCCGTCAAAGTTTGTGTCAGGTGCTAAACCTCCACCTCCACCTCCACTACTTTGTCCTGTATTTGTAATAGTAATGGTGCCATTGAGATCGTCATAAACTATATCAATTCCTGTTCCTTCTCTAAGAATTGCGTTGACTCTATCATCAACTCTTTCATTTGTAAAGTATAATTTTGCTGTACCTTCTGGAAGTTCATCTGTACTCGCCGCTACACTTGGCTTATCTGTTAAATCATTATAACTACCACTAAATGGGTTGTAACTAACTCCGCCAATAGTTAATCCTGTTGCCGCTATGTTACCTGCACCAACAATTCCTGATCCTGTAAGGTCTAAGTTATCACCTGCTGGTAATTCTTTTAGTTTATTTTGATCGTCTCTATCAACTATAATTGGAAATCTATTTGCCATATCCTTTTCCTATTTGTAATATTTATCCTATGGTGCTACACTCTTATATGGGTGGCTGACAGGTAAATTAGCAGTCAAGCCCCATTTATGAGCAAGATAACCTTCTGCTTGTTCTATGTAAGTTTTGTCACCTCCGCCCGTGCCAGGTTGTCCTTGTGACACCATAAATTCAAACAGTTTACCACCAAAGGATTGACTGCCTCTGTTTCTGAATATGTTCATTCCTGCTGTGGTTCTCAAACTGTTGTCGTAATCTGTTTCAGGTGTGAATACGTTGCTACCGTTTTTCCTTACACCAATTTCACTGCCCGATTTGTCAAAGTAACACAATAAAATAAATGCAGTATTTGCCGCGATAGGAGTGCCACTTGTGAAATTGATCAAGTTACCTGCGTTACTGCTGATCCTGTTGGTACTCAAACCGTCAAGATCCAACTCTCCATCGAAAGTACTTGCATTACCGGAACTGATGGCATAGTCTCTTGCTGGTGATTGTGTGGTATCAAAACTCCATATTGAATCCTTGCTGTTGTCCGGCGTTGCAATCTCGCCTACGAATGCGGCCCAATGGTTACCATTCGCGGCAATGCCAATAGAACCTGTGGCAAGATATTCATTTGCATTGTGATCAAACACAACAATTACTTTGTTGTCCTCTGTGCCCTGTTGTGGAGTGTTGTTTATGGTAATGGTTGCTCCTGAATTTCCAGAAGCGTCAGAGATACTTGTTAATACGTTACTGCCAGACTGAAAAGTGCGTGTTGAGGAATCGCTCGGATTGAGCCACATTCTTAAATCGTTGCCTAAATCTGTAGGTGCCCAAGCAGTACCACTGAAAGCACTTGCTCTGCGTCCTGCGAAAAAACTACCTGTTGCTGTTGATAATAAAGGCATTATGTGAAGTCCACCATCTGTCCAAGCACAACGTAAGTTCCACCATCATTTAATATCGTAAATGAGAATGAATCAATTCCGTTTGCGTTTCCTGTAGGAGCCGAGCCACCTTGCCAATTAATGGTCTGTGCCGCTCCTCCTATCTGGACAGCGGTAACTTCATAAGGTGTAGCACCTTGGTTAATAATTACTGTTAAATTAGTTGCGTATTCGGCCGTTAAGCCTAGGTTCGTAAAGTTTGCTGTGATATCGCCTGCGGCACCTGTGTGATAAAATACGTGTCCATTATCACAATCGTGTGCTACAACTCCTGTTGAACCTGTTAGTGTAGCAAACTTTTCTTCAACACCTGTGTCAAATTTTACGTCTGCTGTGAATGTTGTTTCTGCTGAAGTGTTTGCCGCATCTGTGATTCCATAACCAGCAAGTGTGGTTGGCTTTCCTGACAATGAACCAAATGCTCCATCAAATGTGCTGTAATCTGTACCTGCCACTGCCGCTGAAATGTTTCCTGAACCGTCTGCTTTTACTATTCCTGTAATTGCACCTACTACCGGATCTGTTTCTGTGTAACTTGTTAAGAAACTTGTTCCTGTAATAGTAGCACCTGTAAAGTCAACACTTGTCGCACCTGTAAAGTCCACTGCTCCTGTGAATGCCGGAGCGGCTAATGATGCCGCATCAGTAATTCCATATCCAGCAAGTGTTGTTGGTGTACTTGTAATGTTGGAAAATGCTGTTGTCACACCTGTCAACGCACTACCATCTATTGCCGGTAGAGCACCTGTAAGTGTTGTGGCGTTTAGAGTGCCGTTTACACTATCAACCAATACAGTTGAGTCTTGTGCTACAACGTCTATTGACTGAGCAGAACCACTTGGTAGTACTGAACTTGTAATAGCATTATCTACTTCTGTTTTTGTGTAAGCATCTGTTATACCATAACCTGAAATGGTAGTTGGTGTTCCTGTTAATGCACTGTAGGCTAATGTGGATACGGTTAAGCCAGTTAAGGCACTTCCGTCTATCGCTGGTAATGATCCTGATAAAGCTGATGCGTTTAATGTTCCGTTTACGCTGTCAACCAAAACAGTTGAATCATCAGCAAAAACTGAACCTTTAATATCTTTGACTGTATTAGTAACGTCAAGTTCAGCAAAGTTCTTGTTGATCTTATCAAAGGCAACTCTCAATGGATCTCCGTCACCCTTATTAGCACTTGTTCCAATGTTTATAGTTAGGATAGCCATTACACTCTCCCTACCACAACTTCAACAATGCCGTGTCCGTCACCGTCCTTTGTGCCTACTGCCTTACCAATCACGGTTCCTATTACTGGATTATTATCAACCATTCCGTAACCTGCTTCGGCACTTGTAACAATTATATCACCTTTCTCAACCGGGCCTATCACCTTACAAGGAGTTCTTCCTTGTAGTGCTAGAGCTGTAACATGATCACCTTCCAACCCACTGTTCATTAAGTGTGCTGGATTTTCTGAAACAACACCTGCTACTTTTCTGTCGCCTTTATATTTGGTTGTTGTAAGTTCTTGTTCGCCACCGAACACCAAAACTGTTCCTACTTCATATTCTGCATCTGCGAGATAGTTCTCAGCCAAGTCAGCATATTTGGCACTTGTTGCCAATCCATCTAATGATGTTGCAAACACTGTACCAAATCTTAAAGTAGATGTCCCTAGTGCATAACCATTATTGGAAGAAGGATTCATTGAAGTTTGTGTAAACACTGTAGCCGCCACGTTATTGTTGGCTATAATGGCAACTTCACCTGATGACGTAAATCCTGTACCTGCTCCTATGGCAATACCTGTAGAAGTTGCAAGTTTCTCACCTGGTGCTTCAATAAATGAACTGTAAATCCAATCGGTAGCAATTCTTGGTTCATTAAGAGTTGCATCAGTTGTGCTTCCAAATGTACTGTTCTTTTGGAAGAAAGAAGGAGTAACATCTGTATCTCCTATCTGTATTGACCCTGGGAACGTTGTTGTAGTATTACTAGGAATTGATCCAACTGTATTGAATACTGTAGCACCGCCAGGGGTCTTCATAGTCATTGTAAGGTTAGTCTGATCTAAAATTTCATAGTTATCTAGTTTTAATTTTTGTGTATCAATACTACCATCTGCACCTGTTTGTACAATTCTACTTGCAACACCAGTTGTTGTAAATTTACTGTAGTTGTCAATTAAATCATCAATTGTTACTGCTGTTACGCTTCCTGTACCTGCAACAATTCTTGCTAATACAGTTTTGGTAGCTACATCTGGTAGATCTCCGTAGTCAACAGCACCTGCTGATAATGTTACCCAACCGTCTGTAACCGTAAAGTCATCTGAATCAAATGCTACAAGTCCTAAATCTGCTTGTGTTATACCTGTTGCGTTTGCTCGTGTAGTTGCGGCATTCATTGCCAATTTGCTTTGAGCTATTGCGGCATTTGTGTTTACGTCTGCGTTAACTATTGCTCCTGGAGTAATTGCAAAGGTTACTACATTACTTGCATATGAAAGCTGTATGTCTCCAGCCGGTGTTGCATTATCATATTCACCTGCTGTTGCATCGTATACAATAAGATCGTTTGTAGTTCTTGGACCGCCAGTTATGCCTCGTAATTCGTCACCGAATGGTGTACGTGCATCAACATAAGATTTGTTTGCAACGTCTTGTGGATTTGTTGGATCAGCATGATTGAAAATCTTATTGCTTCCTGCACTCAAGTCACCAGTAAGTGGAGTTGTACCATCTCTTGCAACTGCACCTGGACCAATCGTGCCAACTGTTTGTAACACACCAGTTCTATCAAAATGTAATCTTCTTGTAACAAAACTTTCAGCGGCAAATTCGGTAGGTACAGCGGCCGGATCAGCATCTGACATTGTATCATCGTTACTGAATTCTGTAATTCTAACACCTTGTTTGAATCCAAGTCCGTCTAAGTTACTGATTGCAATCGAAGCCGCAAATGTAACTGTACCTGTACCTTGGTCAACGCTAAAAAATTTACCAATTCTAAAAAATCCATCTTGGTCAGTTGATGCAAAGAATACTCTACCTTTACCACGTTCGTCAACTTCGTTATCCTGTGTTGCAGGATTAACCGGATCACCGTAAATGATACTTGGATAGTTTGTGCTGTTAAATCCTCCAGTACCAATCTTATCAAAATCATGTCCGTTTGCTCTTAGTGTAGAAATACCAACTGTAATGTTTGCAGATTCGTTTGCCTGTAATGAACATGGAATAGTGATTGCAACTGTAGTACCACCTGGACTGTAAATAGGATATGCTAAACCTGTTTGTGCATATTTAGAAGCATCACTGTTAATGTTACTTCCTGTAACCTCGTTTAGGTCTACTGTTGCATAAGTTCCTTGATCCGTATAGTTTGCAACTCTGTGGAGTTTACCACCCCATCCAAAAATCATATCATTGTTATTGATCCTTGCTATACCTACGTCTGTCAATTTTTCAATAGCAAGTACAACGTCACCAACTGTTGCACCTTTTGTTGTTCCTGATCCTGAATTAGCAGTATCGTTCGCCTGCGTTTGATTTACTGTTAAGTTAAGGCTTTTGAATCCTGCATCAAATACAACTTGGAATCTATCTGCTGGTAATGCCGAATTATCTGCATCTTGGTTGTTAAAACTAATTGTTCTGTAAACTTGGTTTAAGTTTTCATCAAATATCAAAGCAGTAGAAGGTCTAATACTTGTAACACCAGCTACATCATCAAATAGATGATTTTTATTCATTCTCAATACACAGATCGGAGATGCATCACTTGCCAAGTTAGGATTATGATTACCTGTGATCGCTGTCTCTAAACCTGTACTTCCTGCAATTGATAATCTGTAAATCTTTTGATTAGCACCTTTTCGTCCTGTAGGACCTGTTGCACCTGAATAACCACCTGAGTTAGATGTTGGTACATTTACTTCACTTGTTGCTGTAACTTCATAAGTTGTCAATCCTGTAATTAATCCTGAACCATCTCGCGTATAAACATCTAATAAACTGTTTGCATAAGGATGATAATCACAATCATAAAGATGAACACTGAAAGCGCCAGCCGGGTGTGTAAATGTTCCAAATCCGTATGCATTGGTCGGATCGTTGAAAACCTTTGCTGGCATCTGCATTGTTCTAAGAGAAGTAACTTGGTCAACCGTTTCGTTAGGATCGGATCCTGCCGCAACCAAACCAAAGTTACCATTTGCGTTTGAACAGTTTAGAGCTCTAATCTCAGAACCATTGTTACTAAAGAAGGCTGTATGGTTGTAATATGTAAATGTTGATACTTGCTCCGACAATGCCGCGTTGTTACAGAATAGTCCATAACCTAAATCGTTAACCTGCGTATAGTCGTTTGCCAACATACTTCTGTTACCAGCAGTTTGAACAAATATGTCTGTTCCGCCTCCTGGAATAGCATCTGTGTATCCATTACCACTGTTTGAAAGTTTATTGATTAAAAGTTTTGCTGTACCAGTTCCACCATCATATTCGGAGATTGCATCTACTTGATAACGTACACCATTTATAAAAAACGGAGCAGGTGTTTGTGGTTTTCTAACTCTTAGTCCTTTGCCTGCCGGTGACTGAACATTAAGTGTATAGTTGTCGTCTTTACTTGTAATAGTAGTTTCAAGGTTTCCTGCAAAACCGTCAATAAACATACCACCTCTAAATGACTGTTTGTTGACACTTCCGGAGAAAGATCCACAAACCTGTGTGTAAGGTGATTTGATTAAGATTTGACCTGCTGGGTCAAGCACCTGTGCAAAGCCTCCATGTCCTTGGAATGTCATGTTTGCTAATCTAGTAGCATCATTCATTAAGAACACATCCATTTCATCATTGCGTTTCGGAGTACTTGTTGAATCTGCAGGGTCTGTTAGGTAGTGATATCCATAATTAACAGTTTGTTTAATATGCCATTCACCTCCGGCAATGCTGTTAAGATTAGGCAGTTTATTAACAGTCAATGTGACTGTAAAATTACTGCCGCCATCTGCGTTTGAAATAAGTCCAACTGCACCACTGTCTGTATAGAACCAAGCACCATCCCAGGCAATCGGAGCAATGTTATCTGCAGGAGTAACTGTAATGACACCACCTGCTTCGTTGACTCCTGTCATCGTAATTGTTTGATTGGTTGCTAAATCAGATCCTGTAAAGTCTGTAATTTGTAAATTATCTAATAACTTGTCTCTGTAGAAATAAGTTCTTGCCCATGGAGATTGAGAAATTCTTGGAGCAGGTCTAATTTGACAACGTCTAAAATCTGTACCTTTGATAGAAACGTTTGCAGGAACTTTGATAGGATAATCTTCGAAATACACACCTGATTCAACATGAATACAAATTTGTTTCTCATTTGTTGGATTTCCGTATTCTAGTTCTTCACCAATCCTAAACGGTCTTGGTTCGACCAATACAACTTCTACTTCGTCATATGCAACGTTACCTAAGTCTACACCACTTGTATATTTTACAATACGTCCTCTTGCACCAGTAGTTTTACCTTGAATGATTTTACCTGGAAGGATATCTACGTTTGTGTTTACACCTTGATCTGTGTAATAGTTTGTACCACCGTTACTAAATTGTATTTTATATGTGCTACCTTCAACTACTGTGTATGTATCAACTGCTGTAAATCCATTTGTTATAATATCAATAATAATGTCGAACTGATTATTTAAAGCGTTTTTAATAGTTGTCGATACATTATTAATATTTGTGTTAAGGTACTGTGGAATCTTAACATCATAATCTGACGGATAAAGTTTTTGTCCATATTGGCATGATACTAAGATATCTTTCAAGTAAACAACATCACCTGGAGATCTTCCATGGTCTGTTGTTGTAGTAATAATTGCAAGTCCTGTGAGATAGTTGTAATTAAAATTGCTAATTGCATATTCATTTTGTCCTATCTGTACAACTCCACCACTTACGTAAGTATGGGCAAGTGTTGTTGCTCCTATGTTCACTTCAAACGTTCTAGCAGTCAAATTATCTGATGTGATTGAAAATTGTTGTGATTGTCTATATAAGTCTACATTTGAAACAACACTATTGACAATACTTTTTGCTTTTGATAAAGCCGCAATAGTTTGAGTTGATTGTGAAATTCTTGCTTTAGCGCCACTTGGTGTACTGAAGTATCTTTTTGCGGCCTGTAATGCATTGAAGTTTGCATTAGTTCCGTTACCAATGTCAATTATCATTCCATCAATGATTAATCCTAAATCTCTTTCACAAGTATTATCAGCTACCGGTGGTTGTTCAGGCCCAGGTAAGTTGTTTAAACCATTTGCAATTACATCAACAATAAGTTCTGTAAGTATTGTTGCTCTTCCGGCAACGTCGTTAACTCCTGTACCTTGTTCTGCAACATAAGGTGAAGGATATTCTTTCATGCCTGCCGATGGAGCAGGACAATATAGTTTTACTCCAGCAAGTTTTATTTCATCACTTGCTGATCTACCATGTGCGGCAGAAGTTGTTACTGTTGCAAATCCTGTGTTTTGATTATAAACAAAGTTGCTGACAGTGTATTCGTTCGTATACCAACTAACAGCTTGATTACTTGCAGATACAAATGTATGAGCAGAAGTGTTAGAACTTACTCCTACGTTCATTGTTATGGTAGTTGCACCAACAGCCGTTACTGTAAATGGTTTTCCGTAATTAGGATCTTTAGGTCGAGGATAAGGATGATTGGTTGCATTGTTATCAAGACCGCATGTAAAAGTTACACCATAAGGTTTTAAATAAATCAAAGTCCCCTGTGTAATACTGTGACTTCCAATGGTTAATGTCATTAATCCGCTTATTGGATCATAAGTTGCATCAGTTGGAGTAGCATAATTTATTCCATGATAAACTTTACCGCCACTAACATAAGAGTGAGCATATTTTGATGGGCCTACATAGATGTCAAATGCTGTTGAGCTAGGAGCAGTCTGTCCGTAGCTTCCAGCTTGGACAATATATTTGTCTGCATTTGCTTGTGAAACAAATTCTGGATAAACTTTTTCTGTAACAGAACCATTGTAAGTACAACTTACGTTAACATCTTTCAAAAGAAATGTGTCACCTGCAACAAGTCCATGATTGGTTGTGGTTACTAGTTGAGCAAATCCGTTTGTGTAGTCGTAAGTAAATGTGCTGACATTTAATATTGTTCCATCAGCTTTAGTAAGTGTTCCTCCATTTACATAGGTATTAGCAAATGAAGAAGTACCAATGTAAAATTGTAAACCTGTTGCTGTTAGTTGATCGTTGTCAACTTGGAATCTTCCTTGTTTTGTAGGATAAGTTTTATTTTCTAAGATATAATCTTTTACAAGATCTCTTGCAAATTCTAGTGCGGCATTAGTTTGTGCAATTTGATTTACAGTATTGTTACTATTGTTTGTTTTGTTTACAGCATTTACGGCACCTGCTAGATAACTAGAAGCCATGCGTCTTGTTTCAATGTTTCCGCCTTTTGATAAATCATTTATCCAAGCATCTACAATATATCCTACGTCTCTCTTACATTTTGCACTGTTGTATCTAAAGTCTGTGTAATCTGCTGTGCCATCGCTGTAAGTAACTGATGCGTTGGTATTAATTTTATGGTTAATCCATGCTGTGACTTCTTCTTGGATAAACTTTTTATTCTTTACAAGTAATGCTTCAGCGTTAGGATTTTGTACGCTTGTTGCCGCATAATCATGTGTTGGAAATTTATCGTTTACATAATCAACAACAGACTTCTGAATAAATCTTTTGTTTTCTGTAAGATATGTAATTGCGTTTCTGGCGGCAGTATTAAAGGTTGTTGTGTCAGCACTGGTAACAAGTGAAATACCCCTGCCTTCATCATATGTAATAGTCTGTTTATATGCACCAGGCTCAATAGGTGCTGAGTCCATTATTTCTTGTGCTTTTAAACAGGCCGCTTTCAAACTGCCAAAAGCATAACTTAAACCTCTACCTTCAAAGCCGACTGGTGAATTTTTCTGAGAATCGTCACCTTGTTTAGTTACGTAAAGATCTTCTGTACTTGTGTAAGCTGAATTATCTACGTAAAGTTTTGTAGCCGCTTGTCTATCCTCAATTGGTCCTGTAGTGCCCTGTAAGTATCCTGGATGATCATGAAGATATAAAGCACCTTCCATGTCGTCGCCCTGTCTTCTTACAGTGGCTTTACGTGGTAATGCCTCGTTATCTCTATAAAAACCGTAAAGTGAATCGACATAACTTTGATCTCTAATTTGATCTATACCTGTTGCAGTTACAGTAGTGCCTAAACCTATGTTTATTTTTTGACGTGTAACATCATTGTTATTTTGTGCTTCTGTTTTTGAAGCATGTAAACTCAATTGACTGTCGTTAACAAATCGAACAAAGTAGTCTGTATTATTTGTAAGACCGCTTGGTGGTGTATCAGTTGTTGAATATCTCCACTTGGTTCCGTTAAAGCTAGTATCTAAACCGTGACCACTAATTACAAGATTACCACTTCTGTATTCTGTAATCGTTACTGTATACTCATCACTATTTGCTGGTTCGTTCCTTGCTAATACAGATTTTGTTTCTTGAAAATTTATATGAGGAGCATAAGTTTGATCGCTTGTTTTTTTATCAATGACGATATCGTCAAGTGTAATTGTGGTACCATGTGTTTGGTTGAATTCTTGAATCGCGGCTGGTGATGTTCCAATGTTTCCGATGGCATATACAGCATTACCATTTAATGGTCCACCTAGTATAGGTGAAGTATCTGCGTTAATGTTAGCACCAGTATTTGTAATTGTTATATTGGTTGCACTTGTGTTATCAATATTGATACCAGTTCCACCAGTAAGTGTTTTCTGGATCATTTCAGTACCAGTAGTATTACCTATTAGTACACCGTTTGGTGTTATCGCTGAAGGTGTATCATTAAGTGCTGTGAAGCTGATAGTTCCTCCTTGACCGAACACCGCATATAGTTCTGTAAAGTTTTCATTTGCTTTACGAAACGCTTCGCGAATACTATCACCGGTACCGTCGTTACCTTCAACTCCTAAATAAATATCTTGTTTTGCCATATTTTAAAATCCTACGCTTTCACCACAACCGCAACTGCTTGTAGATGCAGGGTTTCTTACATCAAAGTAAGAACCAAAAACTTCTTTTTTATAATCAACTGTTGAACCTATCAAATACATTACACTTGCTGGATCTATTAAAAATTTTCCCTTTGGAAGATCAATGACTTCGTCATCGTTTTTAGCATCATCTTCAAGAGACCAATCATACTTAAATCCTGCACAACCACCGCCTTTTAGTGCTAATCTTACTGCACCTTTGTTGTGTTCATCTAGCATGTTAACCATTTGTTCCTTTGCTGAATCTGTTAAAAAGACTATGTTACCCATTCTCTGCTCCTATGTATTTATATAATATTTTACAATCCGAACGTAAATAAATACGATTATGTTTAAAAGAATTGAAAAAGAAGTGCGTTACTATTTACGCAAGAGCAAGAATGGTAAAAACCATCCATATAAAAGACTGCGGTCGTATGCTGTCTTTGAATGTGATGAATGTCATACACAGTTTAAAAGAGAAAAGGGTAAAGTGGACCCAAAAAGACTAGATGATTACTATGTTCATGTCTGTCCTGAGTGTGATCCTAAAAGGTTTGCCCAAAAGAAAGGCGTCGAGCAAAGAAGAAAACTTAATATCCCTGTCGACGCCGATATTACTATAGATGAACTATAATTACTTTTCTTTCTTCCAAATAGTCCATAAGCCGTAAGCAATCGCGGCATAGGCCGCCAATTTTGCTATTGGTCCTGCGATTAAGACTAGAACAGCCATTACAATAATAGCTAAACCATCTAAGGATGTTCTTTCGTTTAATCTTGATTTCATCCATTTTACCATAGTTTTCTCCTTTGTCGTAAATTTATTTATTGGTCGATTCAAAGAGTTTTATACTCGCTAAATTCTTCGCTTTAGATTCTACCATTATATCAGCATAATCTCTAAAAGACATAGCCCAGTCATTTACTGCCGTGTTCCACATGTAGTCACTATGGGCACGTAGTTTTTGCTTTTTGTATCCCTGTTCAAGTAACTTGTCCATGTCAGGTAGTGTGTTAATATCGTGATCTACCAAAATGTCTTCACGTGATACAGAATAGTGTATCACAGGACGAACACCACGCCAACTGTCTACTATGCGAGAAAATCTATCGTCGGTGGGACGTATATACTCACCTGTTTTGACCCAGTGATGGTGTATGTCGAGCACCAATGCGAGGTGTTTTCGTAACTCCAAACTTGCTTCGATACCCCACGAGTTTTCGTCGTTCTCGATCGTAATTGTGTTTCTCGCCTCCGTAGATAGTCTTGGGTGGATGTCGATGATACCGGCTGGACCTTTCCGGCCGGATATGTGGACATTGATCTTAAAATCTTGGTATTGCTGGCCGAAGCCCATCCATCTGGCGACATCAACATGATATTCAAACTCCTCTATACTTCTCTCTACAATGTCTGGATTGTCAGATGCAAGAACAGTAAACTGACCAGGATGCATAGAAAGCCTAACATCCAACTTTCTTGCAAGGTCACCGACTGGCCCGAAATGCTTTTCGCAATATGCTCTGACATCATCTTTACGCCAAAAGTAACTCCAAGTAGGCTCAGTGTAAACAGGCAGGACATCACTGCCAAGTCTAACCATTCGTAAATCATTATCCAATCCTCCTACATACTCGATCAAGTTGTAATAACTTTTAATGTTGTGGACCATGATATCCCACAAACGTTCTTCAGCAACTTCTTTTGTTTGCCTGTTCAACCAAGCAACGGTTGTGCTACGAGTATTTAGTGGGCGTTGAATTTCTTCAAGTAGTTTCTTTTTTTGCGTTTGGTCTGGATGCATGTACTTACATGCAAAACCAATTCTTCTAGTCATATTCTTTCAACAACTTCCATGTGTGTTTCCAATCGTTTACACTATAACATACTCCAAGATCATTGTCAAGTATAACTTTTTTTAATGGATAATCATTTCCAGCTGGATCCATTCTATCTCCAAAAAAGTGTAAGGTATCTTCCAATTCATTGAAGTCATTTACAATTTGGGCTTTGTCTTTTCCGTATGGAAAAATATCAATGCCTGTTTCGCCGCCTACAACTGCTTGTATGGCAGGAAAAAACTTTTGGAATTGTTCAGCAATACGTATTCTTTCTTTACTTTTAGTATCATATTCTACATACATCTTGCGTTCGCCCATTGTAGCATTACGCCCTACAACACTAAAATTAACCATTCCAGGACGTTTTTCGATATGTAATCCTGTCCTTAATGGAAAGTCGCTTAATCTACATTCAGTTTTTAACCATTTTTCTGCTTCTTCAGGTATTTGCCAATCACTGGTGTAGACATTGGTACTGCCTTCCCATACATCACTTCCTGAACAATTATAAACTCTTTGTGCTAGGCTATATATTTCTTCACCTACTTGTTCTATTGTTTTATCTCTATCACTTCCTGTAACCAAGTAAACATCTCTTTCAGCACAAAAATCTGTAAAGAATACAGCAAAGTCCATGTCAATTTCTTGTCTACTAGGAGTAAGTGTTCCGTCTACATCAAATATAAACTTATCTACCATAAACCTAAAATCCTTCCGTTACCTATGATAATAAAAATACATGTTGTTATATGTAAAAATACCCATATTGATCTTATAACTAACATGCCTTTATCATAAGGGGCAGTGTATCTATCATTATATGATCCTAGGGAATACATCCATAGTTTGAGTAAACTCATCTCCAATTCTCCTTTACCCATTCGTCTTGTACTTCATGAGGATGAGGTTCACCATGAAACACAGCGACACTGGTGTTATCTAAAACCAAGGGTTGTTTTTTATCTTTGAAATTTCTTTTGCCTTGAACCACATGCAAATCAGCCCTGTCTCGCATTTCCCATTTGTAGCTCATAATCCAATCATCTGGCCAAAACTGCCATAAATCATTGTGCCTGCCTAATTGGTCCCAAATCCAATCTTGATCACCATGGAACCTACGCATGTTCATAGGAGCATTTTCCATAAACACATCATAAACAAATCCTAGCGATCTAGATTTTAACCTAAACACACTGCTATTCATTCGATTCCAATCCGACCTTAGACTTCTGTTAAAGTCTCTACAAATTAAAAACTTTCCTGGCATGTAGTCAAACAGTGCATTTATGTTGCCGCAGATTATTACGTCAAGATCAAAATAAAGAATGTTACCTTCTAGCGGAAAATTTTTGTCAAAGAACATCGGCTTGTACCACCAACCTCTTACACCTATAGGTTGAAGAGATATAGTCTTTATTTCTGGGTTGATATCTCTAATATCATCTGTGAAACAAACAAAGGTAAATGGAACTGTGCAATGACGCTTTGTCATGTTGTATAGTCGATTAACATAATCAGCACTATATTTTGCGCCATGCTTCAAACAGACTATGTAATTGAGTTGGTCGGGCGTTTCGACAGAATGAACAATACTAGGTTCATTAACTGCTACTTTAACTGTTCTTTCTGTATCGTTTTGCTTTTCTAACTTCTTTTGTGCCTTTTGAGCTCGGTCAAGTTCTTTCTGACGGCGGCGTTGTTCTCTGACAATCCGCCATTGTGATTTTGTATATTGGCTTTTGTCAACCTTAGCCAACTTATTATACCTTCAAAGGCGCTTTAAGATTACTTTTGTAAATTGCACTGTTGGCTCCATGTTCTGCACATTCTACTTCTTCACACCAACAACGATTATCTGTTTTGTCTCTAATCAACTGATCTGCAAATGCCCAGGCATGTTCGGCAAATTTTTCTGCACCAACACCTTCAAACTGTCTAATCTCTGCAAGTCCTTTACTTTCTAAAAGCAAGAGATCATCTTTCATAGGATCATCTTTGTCTATGCATAGTTTGTGATCAAACATATCTTCAAGCCATGCCTTCAATGGCTTTAAACCACCAAAGTCTACAGCCCAGTTCTTGTTATCAAGTTCTGAACAACCAAAAGTAAATTTAAATTGTAAACTGTATCCATGCAACAAATGACAATGAGAATGATCTGCATTGGGCTGTCTAAATACAGCTGACAGTCCTATATTGTGTCCGTAAGTTTTTGTACTATAGTATGTCATAAAATACCTTTCCTATTTTGTTATATTATATTATAAATTTTCTAGTTTGTCAACCTTTACATTTGACTTTTTCCAACTATTTGGACATTCCCAGTCTTGTTCGTTGTATATTTTGAACTGTACATTTGGAAAATGTTCAAATACTTTTGCTATTTGATATACCCAATATGTCCAATCTACTGCTTCGTCATATAAAGACTTGTAACCATTAGTATCTGCATATATGTTATTTAGGTGATTGTTAGTACCATATAAGTCAAATCCTATAAGTTTACAGTTTTCTGATAAACTTGCTCCCATAAGCACTGCATATGGACCACTACCCCAATGAAAAGGATCATCTAATCTCTTATCGCCCTTGTAAGGCAATTTAGGAACAGACATAACATCTTGATAATTGAAATCAGCTAACCATCTTTCTCTTGTATATACGGGTGTGATACCATTGGCATGTGCTTCTTTTACCATTGTCTTATCACAACATACTAGATAGTCAACGTAGTAATCTCTATAGATTGCATTACATCCTATTTTAGTTTCGTTGTATAAATTGAGATTAATCTTTTTTCGACTCGTCCCGTTTCCAGCTATTATCATTTAGATCCTTCTTTAGCTTTCCTAAATCACTGAGGACTTCATCGAATTTTTCATGGGCACTTTTCAACATGTTGAAAAGTTCTTTAACAGTGTCTAGGACCCACCACCACCATGTAAATGCTATTACGGCAAACAAAGTTGCAATACCTATTAATAGATAATTTATCCATGATTCAATATCAAAAATCAAACATACAATCAATAAAAAGAGAGCTCCTATCGGTGCTACCCTTCCTAATGTGTACCAAATTTTTACTTGCTTATCTACGTTTTTCTTCATGCACCAATGATCCCAAATGATCTCCATTCGCCAGGAGTTCCTGTTCTAATACAAATCCATCCAATAGTTCCATTAGGTTTAGGATCATCATCCCAAACAATGTCACCTTTATTATATAGTCCGATTGTAGGAACACTATTTCCTACTTCGAATTTTTTACCTTGAAATTTTACTGGACGATCTGTTTCTAGCGATAGATCATTTGGTACATTAGATACACCGATACCCATATTCCCTTTGACAATGGTCGTACTATCACCTTGGATAGTTAATTGTCCATTGGGTTCAACAACTAATTTTGACGAAGTGTCACCTACAACATTACCAAGAGAAATCAGTAACTCAGAAAGACTGTTAAGCCCATCCTTGATCTCTACAATTTCATTTATTTTTATGTCATGTAGTTTTTTCATTATTTCTCTATCGCTCCAAATCTTTTCCATTTACCTGGATTACCTGATTCTACACAGATCCATCCAACGTACCCGCCTGGTTCAGGATTTGTATTATATTGTAAGTCACCTTTGTTGTAATTGCCTGAAATAGGTGCTTCGTTTCCTACGGATATCTTTTTATCCTGTATTCTTACTGCACCTGCTACCTGTAGATCAACATCTTCTCCTGGATATTGAACATTAATGCCTACACTGCCTTTAATTTCTACACCACCATGCTCTTTTAATACTATTCTTTCTTTATTATCTGTAATTAAAGATAGTTTACTTGTGGTGTATGCGCCTACTCTAAGGTGGTCAAAGTCCGGGTCGACTACAAATTCAGCTTCGTTACTCGCTACACTGAACTGTGCATTAGGAGCCTCTACTCCTATACCAAAACGCATTGTACCGCTATCATACAATACGAAATCATCGATATTCAGATCGCCGTCTGTTTGTAGATTAGTTAACCTACCTACACTTGTTAGACTACTTTTTTGTACTGTAACACCAAGTGAATCAGCACTTAACACAGGAATATCGTCAATTTTCAAACTTGCATTTCTATGCAAGTCAACATCACTGCTTACATAAAATCTGTTTTCACGCCAAACAATTTGCTTTGTAGCTTCGCCCTTTTTACGCCACTGCATACCAATCAAGTTATTGTCAATTACATCAAAGTCTATTGATGTCGTAGCTTTTTGATCGGAAACTCATTCGTCTACTGTTAGTTTAGATGCCCTTAATTCACCACCTATACTAAGATCATTTTCAACAGATAGATTACCTAAAATATTATCTACATCTACAGTACCTACAGTAATTTGATCATCTTCAACTAATAAAGATGTTCTAGTTGCTTGATCTCTTATTCCTGTGCTTCTTAATAGGGTGATCTTACCACCGTGTATAGCATTACCACTAATACTGTTGACTGTAGCTTCAGGAACTGCTGGGGTCTGTGTGTTTGAAATAGTCTCGATCGCGGACCCTAAGGATGCGAGACCTTCTCTAATTTTATCTATCTGGCTCATGTAAGTATTTATCTTACTGCCTTAAGAAGAATCGTTTCCGGATTTATCCTACCATTTAGCTTGATTTCGACTGCATTAATATCTTCAAGATATGTTCTTAATTTGATCTTTCCAGCATCATGAAATTCTTTCAACTTTTCTTCAGGCTTTCTAATTGTTTTTTGTATACTCTGTGATTCTTTAAATCCAGTAATTGTTGTGCCTTTTACACTCAATCCTGTTCCTTCTCGTTCTTGTTTCAACGGATCTATATTTTGTGCAACATACTTTCCTATCTTACGTGTTTTTGTATTAAACACCCAAAGCTCATTACAACCTATAATATCTATTGGATTGATACTTGCAACATGTAGCTTTTCGTCTGATACTTTATATTTTAACTTTTGCACAAGTTTGTCTTTACTCTTAGGAGCTCTTTTTCTTGTTTTACGGCTAGCTTTAGCCATTTCAATAAGCATGTTTAGAGCACCTATAAGGTTTGTATATCCTTCATACAGATTTTGTAGATCTTTCTTATCATGCACTGCATAGCCTTCAACAAGTTGATCTGCCCAATCTTGTTCTCGCTCTGTCATTCGATTGTATTCTGCTTTGGTTGGCGGATTCAGTACTTCATTCAATTCAGTTGCAATTGGTTCGTACCAAGTAAGCATTTTTCTTGCATGTGCTTGTGTAACTTTTGATGCAATAAAATGTTTACTAAATTTAAAATCATCTTTTTTGAACTTCTTAGGATCTTTGGTCCATTTTTCTAACCATTCATCTATTGCTTCTGATTGGTTACATGCTTGTTCATGAATTCTTTCTTGTATGCTAGGCTTATATACATTGCCTTTTTTCTTTTCAGCTTCTTTTTTCTTTTCTTCAGTCTTTTTGATCTTGCTTCCAACATCAACCAGTTCTTGTAACCATTTATCTATGGTAATGGAACGAGGCTCAATCGATCCCATTGTACCTGCAAGACTTTCCCAATAGTCTGCATACGGTTGATAAAAGTCAGGACAACCAACATTAGCAAGTCTACAAAGTCCTCCCAACGAAGATCTAAATTCTCTATCCGGACATTTAGAAATTGTTTTTACATGCTCATTCCATTTGTCTGACTTTTTACAATATTCTAATATCCATTTTTTATATGCATCGGTTTTGAAATCCATCCTGTAGTGTTCTTGGGCGGAATGCAAACGCCTACTGTATTGATCACCGGTGAGCTTATCTGCATCGTCCCACTTAGGTTCAGTAGACTTTGTTTTGAATACGTTACCTTTTCTTTTCTTAGCCATTAAAACTCCTGTAAAAAATTTTATCTATAACTATATACTTCTTATATATAAAAGTCAAGCTATTTAAATGTTTTTTTCTGGTGGAAAGCTCTTTTGTACATGTTATGAAGAAACAAATTCATTTTACTTGATGTGGTAGGTTCCTTAAACGAAAGTGTATGACTCCAATCATCTCGCTTGAAGGGAATGATCTGTGCAAAAGGCTGTCCTGGTTTAAATGAAGCCTCTGTTTTATTAAGATACAAAGGCAAATTAATTTGACTATGATCATATTCATCAGTATCTATAATTGCAGGCATTACAGTATGATCTCCTGCAAACTGATAGAAAGGTTGCATAATCAAACTACTGTATCCTGGAGGTGTCTTTACATGCCAAGGCAATGTTACTTTATAATAACTTTTCTTTTTTCCATCTATATGCACAGGGCATTGATCATGTGTATGGAATTTAGTAGGATGAGTCATTCTATCCATCATTTGGTGAAACTCACCTATACGTTCTACAGGGCTTACTATTCCTATCTCTTCGACATCATCGTTATATTCAATACCCATTTCTGTTTCATATGGATAGGGAATAATATAACCTGCCGTAATAATATCTCTTACCGGCCAACACTTAGAAATATTTGGAGAATCTGCCTTAAGTTTTTCGTACCATTCAGGTAATAAATCTTTCGCAGGAACTATAGGAAAGTTCCTAAGAACAACTTTATCAGAACATACAAATTCTATGTTATTCATGTTCTCCGCCAGGATCGTTTGGATCTAAAGGCACCTTATGGGCGTTGCCATTTTTATCTCTATAGATAGTGTACATTCTACCTCTACCATGTGAATGATAGCCATCTTTCCTCCATTGGAATACACTTGGTTTATGTTCTGCCAATTTAAATGTACCTACAGTAATTACAACTGCGGCGATTAAAGCCACGTGAGCAATAGCACTAATACCAAATGCCATAATGCTATCTGCAATCGTAATGGAAAATACTGCTGACCACATGAATGCTAAAACTTGCATAATCATGTGCCTTACATTTAGATCTGGAATATTACGTAATGGATTTATTTCGGCATCCATTATATGATTCCAACAATCAACTACAAAACTTCTCATTTTTAAACACCTTTCTTTTCACAGTCAATATGAGTAAAGCTAGACTTTTTCTCTTTACCCTTAATTATAATTGTAGGCGGATTTGCATCTACAAACTTTTGTTTAGCAATTTGACAAGTGAAGTATCCACCCATTTGATTTTCTATCGTAATATCAGGCATTCCTGATATTGATAAAACTAAAACTAACCAATACATTAAAAATCTCCATCCATACCATTGATAGTAAAAGTTTTTCCTTTATATCCCGCATCCATCTTTTCTTTGTCGGACATTTCTTCTGCATCTTTACGTGTGCGAGGGTTAAATTTTTTCTCCTGCTTCGAAACCTCGGAAGCATTTGAATCTTGGGAACCTGAGACTATACGTTTCAGAATCTTGAGACTGCGTTCTAGCATCTGCTCTAATCTCCACTAGCTCACCAATGAGATCAGCACGTTGAGTCCAGAACTGATCGCGTTGAGCGTCACTGAAGCCACTCCCACAGTTAAGGCTATAATTGTATCCATCATCTTCTCCTTCTACTATAACGGCACCTAATCTCCCTTCATTACGGCCTGTGCCTTCTTCAACCGCAACTACTTTCAATGTTACTTCTATAAATGGCTTTGCCTTCAACCATGCATGACTTCTTTTACATTCATATATTGCATTAGGATCTTTTATCATAACCCCTTCATAACCACCGTCTACAGCCGCTTTATTAAGCTCTACAAAGCGATCTTGACCTTCTTGGGTGTCTAAGTCTACATCTTCCCAATCAAGGGCTTGTACGTGCTTTAAAACGTTTTTATTTTGCTCTACCCAAGCCTTAATAGCCTGACTCCTAAATGACTGTGGTTTATCCCATTTACCCTTTTGGAATTCAGATAATGGACACATATCAAACAAATGCAATACTGCATCATCATTTTGTACATTATCTTTTCTATGCACTTGTTTCATAAGGTCTTGGAAGTTAGCACTCATTACTTCTCCATCTAATACCAAATCGTATGGTGGAGGATTTTGTGCTATGACATCTTCAATCTCTTTTATAATATGTCCAAAGTTATGAAACTGTTTTCCATTACGGCTGAACATTTCAACTCTACTAAACTTACCATGACTTGAATCACCATGTATTATAGTAATTACTCTGACACCATCTAGTTTTATTTCAATCTGCTTTTTACCAACCATTTTCTTTTCATGGTTAGCTGAATCATGTGCAAGTTGACAAGTAAACACTGGCACAGAATATTTTTCAAATCCATTTTTCTTTGCAACATTGTTTATGGTCTTTTCAGATACACCACAACGTAAATCCTTTATAAGGATTCTACGATAAAACATGTTCCATTGTTCCATAGTTGCAACATCTCTAGTCAACAGTATCGCATCTCTGGCATCATGTCCAGTAAGCTCTCTATCTTTGAGTTGTTGTGCTAATTTTTTAAATGCTTCCCAAGGAAGTCCTTGTCCGTCTACCTTGCTATCTGGAACTTGTTTTACACCAAAAGTACAAAGCGGATCTAATGCCATCTTTATACCTTCAAAAAATTCATCAAGCCCTTCGTTCATTGCTTCAAGTATCACTGCCTCTTTGGCAAGTCTTGAATTGTCTGCTTCTAATTTTTTAATAATGTCTTGTGGTTGTGTCCTCATCTTTTTGCCTCTCTTTATCAAAATGTTCTTGTGCCTTTAATAAAACATAGAATGTTAAAAACGTTACGGGTATTCCTATAAAAAATAATCCTATGCCACTTGCTACTGTCATTGTTATATTTAATATACAATCAAAATAACTAGAAGTCAAGAGAATTTTGTTATTAGTTAACCAAAAATAAAAAAGGATAAATACTAATGAAGAGGGCAAAGTAAATTGATAGATCCAGTAACAGCCATAGCGGGAGCAACCGCGGCTTTTAATGCAATCAAATCCGGTTTCAGTGTAGGCAGGGATATAGAATCCATGGCGGGCGATTTGGGCCGTTGGATGAACTGTATTTCCGATCTAAAGAAATCGGAGGAAATGAATAAAAAACCACCTCTATTCAAAAAACTATTTCAAGCAGGTTCAGTTGAAGAAGAAGCCATGCAGATCTTTATGGCTAAGAAGAAAGCTGAGGACATGCGAGAACAACTCAAGCAAATTATAATCATGTCACGTGGATTAAGTGCTTGGGATGAACTATTAAGGACAGAAGGCGATATTAGAAAGAAACGTCAGCAGATGGTTTATGCACAAGAAGAACGCAGACGACAGGTACTAGAAGTAATAGGTATCATTGTGCTAGTGCTAATCATCGGAGGAGCCGCATTAGGACTGACGTATCTATATGTACAAACTAGGTCATAGTGATGATACATGCATTTATGTTAGTCGTAGTTTTAGGAACTGGAGAGGAAAGGCAGGTACAGCCCAACGCGATGATTTTTCGAAGTATTGACGTCTGCCAATATTATGCNNNATATTATGCAAAACGTGTTCCAAGGCAATACGGAAATTATGGAAATAAATGGTTAATTGATCCTAAGGATAGGATCACTGCTTATTGCAAACCTGTCTATGTCCAAGATGGGCCAGGTATATATGATCATTAATGGTGCCGGCACACGGACTCGAACCGCGGACCTATTGATTACAAATCAATTGCTCTACCAACTGAGCTACGCCGGCTATTAATTATTTCTCAAGTTTATTGCAGACATACTTATTGCCTATTGGTGTTTCAATGGCAATGTGTGGTAAACTTTCATCTGGTGCTCTACACTCGATTTGTTTCCACGAATATCCTTGAGCTAATTGCTCGTTCATTGTGTTTAAAAAGTCTTGATTATCATAAGACCATAATGCTAAAAATAATATTCCAAATGCCATAATTTACTCCTCTACTCGTTACTTGAAATTTGTTACGTCCTATTTATTGCGTGTTTGTAAGAATCATCTAAAGTATTGAAACTTACAGTATATCTTGGCTTATCACTATTAGTTTCTGTATAATGATAAACGTAACTAGGCCAAATTACTAATTTACCTTTTGTAGGTTTTATTATAATTTTATCTGCATTGTAAATTGTGTCGTTCACATTCGTCTGTGTCATTTGAAAAATAGTGTTAGGATTTTCTAATACCAAACAAGTGTCACTGTCTACTGGATAGTAAGCACCACTTAAAATAGATTTTTCATGCCTATGCCTACGTACATATCCTGCCTCATGCAATACGTTTGCCCAACTGTTTACAATGACATTAGGTGCTATCCCAGAATGAAAACAATACTCTTGTAAATGATATTGAATTGCCTTTTTAAGATCTTGTACTCCAAGTCTAGTGAGAAAACAATCTTCACCACCTACGTAACTGCTTATACCGTTTTCTAAAAGGCCGTGGTTTATATTACCTGCAACATCCATCTTACCTTTCAACACATCATTATCGATTTGATCTAAATCAAATGATGCAATAAGTGTAGGAAATACATTTAAAAAATTATTTGTCATATTTTTCGCCAAGCCAACTAATGGCAGTATGAATGTGTCCTGTATCATGCGGTTGTAGTTGGCTTTTTGCATATTCTATCTCTTTCTCTAAAATAGAAATCCTGATTAGATTGCCTGTGAAGTCTTTTCTCTTACCCATACTTTTTCTTCTTAAATTCTTCACCCATTTCTTTCATTCTTTCTTTGTATTCTTCATACAGTTCCGGATCACTTTTACTACCGGTACCATCGACACCAAAGTTACAACTAACCAAAGCGATTGCAATAAATCCTAAAACCCAACCTGATTTTTTAGTCAGGTTAATAAAATGATGATAGGCTTCTTCTGCTTGTTCTTGGGCTACTTTTTTTACTTCATTATCTTTCAAATCAATTACTCCTATATAAATTTTGGCCTTCTCGGCAGGATTCGAACCTGCGGCCTTTGGTTCCGCAAACCAATGCTCTATCCAGCTGAGCTACGAGAAGATTCAGACTCTATAACCTTTGTTACTCGGTCATAACGAAAACTACGCCATCCATCTGCTTTGACATCCCAAACAGTGATAGTGCCTTCCTTACTAGGCTTATCTGTTTTAGGACGTTTATCTTCTGGAATGTGTTTTTCCATTTTCGTACATGTCATAATTCTTTCTTCGCCGTCCAGCTTATTAAACGTTATTTCAAATATTGCTTTTTGAAGTGCTTCAACCAGTTTCTTTTCTTCTGGAATGCCTTTCATTTCTGCAACTTTTTCTTTTACTAAATTCATTTAGTTACTCCTATAATAACAACTTGCATTAAAACCTATTAGGGCATTTACATTTTCCTGATCGCTTTGTCTACGGAAATGTTCAGCTCTTGGTTTGATAGTAATGCCATACTCTTTTTTTGCAATCAACACTAGATTTGTAGCTTCTTGGTGCATATGAGGTCTTGCACCTTTTTTTCCTGTAATGTGATTTTTACCTTTGTAACCTTTCTTGCTAAATTCTTTGAGCGATTTGTTTCCAAGAATTGTTTTTTCTAAACTAGCATATACTCTTGGACCAATCACAGGATCATTAAATAAATCAACACCATTAGCTCTGGCTATAAGCATATAACCAAGCACAGTATCGACTGCCAGTGTATGATACCAATAATCTCTGTTACCTCTCCAACTGTTGTTTTCGATCCAACCGTCTTTTCTAAAATGTTTCTTTATAATCTTCTTTCTAAAGTTTATTTCTTTTGCAAAAAGTCTAGTGTCTCTGGTCCATCTTGCATAAGCAAGATTACCTAGTCCGCCATTTGCACCTGCATAAAATCCGCTACTCCAGTCATTAAATGCTTGTGGCTTGATAAATCTTTTGTACATTTTTGCAAAGTATTTGTTAAACTTTTCTCTTTGTTCCGGCCAAATATATTCATCCAACACATTTGCAGTAATCAATACACCTGCAAAAAACTGTGAAACAAACTCTGGGTGGTGATATGCACACTTGCTATCCGGTCCCTTCCAACAAGACGATCCGGCTACATCTCGCCAATTCTGCCAATCATAAAACTTATTTTTATCAGCCGCATCTTCGATAATGCCAAGTAATTTAATGGCTCCTGCTTCGTCGTTGGTACTAGCAACTTTGTATGACATGTCAACCATACGTAACACTCTATCACCTATGTAGTTCCAATCAACAGTCAAAGATGAACTATTGTAAAGTCTATTTGGTGTGACAGTCAAAAGATCATTTACAAAATTTATGTTTGCATTGACCACTGGTGACTTACCACAACTGCCAATTTTGTTTGTAAAAAAGTCTTCCGCAAGTTCTGTTTGACTTGCATTTGACAAGCTCTGTGTTGTCATGCTACATGCAGATAAAAAAACTGCGATAAAAAGTGTTGATAGCCTATTCATTGTTATCTCCTTTGTTTTGCCTAAATTGTTGTTGTATTGATTTCCACTCTTCGTAAAAATTAATTTGTAAAAATATTCTATCACGTGTTACTGTAGGTACTCCGTGCTTAATTTTTGCATTTATAATAGTTGGTTTGGTATATGTGTGTTCGAAAACTTTTACATCATTTTCGTAATACACGATAGGACTAGGTTCATCTGTAAGAGGCAACATGAGTACTGCCGTTCTGTAAGGATCAAAATGAGCTGGCATTTCTCCTCCAGCTAATACTTTTGTAAATTTGTAATCAGTTTCCAAACCAATGCTTTCTATGAAACGATTAGCAACCTCACATTCTTTACCTGTCAAATCGAAGAACAATGATTGTGTTGCAGTATCATAATTGTGTGCAGATTTAAAATGAATATTTGCTTTATAGTCAGCATTGTTATCCTGGTATTCAAAAAGTTCTTGTCTAGGATAGTAAAAATTATCTAGTTCTATAATAAATCTATTTTCCATTGTCTCTTAACCTTTCCTTCTCCAAACTTAACTTATCCTTTAAGCTCATTAAGTATGCCGCACCACCTAGCACAAGTATTGCACCTGCTTCTGCTATCAGGACCCAAGGATCTGCTTCTTTAGAATGTAGCACAATTAATCTACATAGTGCCGTCATTGCAATGATAATCGGCAACGTAACGGGTATTCTATTGCTAATATAAAATGCACCTACCATGCCTATTATTTCTGCATAAATGAAAAGTAAGAAAAGATCAGCAAGTTCTACCTTGATGTTTAACACCATGTGGTATATGTCCATACCAGCGGCAAACATAGTCAATACGCCTATAGTTGCTAATAAAAGTTTTTCACTGTATAGTGTCGTCCAATGTAATTTGCTATTCACTTTTTCTAAATTTATCTTTTTAAGTACCATATCTTTTGCCTCTTTGCTATGGACCAATTTGCTCCAAATATTTCGTTTACTGCTTTTTTAACTTGTGGTTGATTAATGTCATGTCCTAACATATATCCGCCTTGTCTAATCTTAGGATACCACAACCTGACATCTTGTTTCACGTCTTCGTACTCGTGGCCGGCATCAATAAACACAAAGTCAAGAGACTCGTCTTCAACAAATTTATGAGCATAGTTTGTGAAATGTCTATAAAGCACAAGCCTTGGACTTACTGCATTTGCATATTCTACCATGTCCCTATAAAAAGTATAGTTGATGCTTTCTGTGTCTTTTTCTAGATCTTCACTTTTGGTGTTGTTGAATCTAACAGACTTATCTGACCAAATATCTACACCTATCATATGCAGGTCAGCAATGTTATCTAAAAGATACTTCATGTTTATACCTTTTTGAACACCAAGCTCTGCACCATATTTGAGACCGTGCTTGTTAATAAAATCAACCAACCACTGGCCTTTGCCTTTATCAGGAGGTAATGTAGTCATCACTTATTCTCTGCTACGAAGTCAGCTAAACCATAATCTATAGATTCTTTTGCACTCATGAAAAAGTCTCTATCCATATCTTTTGCAATTTTATCTCTTTTAACACCTGTGTGTTTTACATACACATCTACAGCCTCTCCATGATTAATTTTATTTGAGAAATTTGTTGTTGCTTCAATTCCATGGGCAAAAGTATGTCCAAAGTTTAATATTGCTCTTTTACCTTTTTCTCCTGCCATAGCAAGGAAACTACCCATACTTGCCGCAATTCCCATTACCGTTGTGTGTACAGGGCTTTTAATAAACTGCATAGTGTCATATATGCTCATGCCAGCAGTAACACTGCCGCCTGGTGAGTTGATATAAAAATTAATAGCTTTACCTGGAGACGTTGATTCTAAGAACAACATTTGTGCAACGATCAAACTTGCACTTGTGCTATTAACATCGGTATCAAGCATGATGATTCTATCTTTAAGAAGTCTACTATAGATATCATAACTTCTTTCACCTCTTGATTCCTTTTCAATAATTACTGGTACTAGATTAGGCATATCCTCTTCCTTTTACTTTTAACACTTCTTCGGGACCTTTGGAAGTAAACTCCATGCCTAATGCATTACCTACATAAACACTTCTGCCATTCCATTTCATTCCGATTTTACTTTCACCTAAGATAATCATCAGCATATCTTTTGGTCTGTAGCTCATGACATCTGCCGTAACCGTTTTATCATTATCTGTGCAGGTTACTTTGCACTTATTACTATAGTCTGCTCTCACTTTAGTTTCCTCAAATAATTTATTCTTGTTTCATGTACATCAAAAAGTTTGTTCTTTCCGTGTGCCTTTACCTTAGCTTTAAAGTTGATTCGTTGATCTATATCAAATGGAATCTTATTCATAAAGCTAACAAGGTTACCCGCGAAGTCACCTACATAATTATATGACTCCCAATTAGATGACCAATTCTTATCAAGTATCTTTAGATTACCATCAATTGGTTGTCCAGGCTTTCCTACTGGCATACTATTTCTATACTCTGTTCTTAAAAGTTTCTTAAGTTTTGCACTTTGTATTTCTTTTCTTACCAGTTCAGGTAATCTGTTGGAATTGCTTTAACATAATCTGATGGAGTGAAGTTGGCTTCGTTTGCAAAGTAAAATTTTACAACTTCTTTGTTTGCAAATATAGTCGGGACATCTTCAGAAAACCTGCGAGTCTCTTTGACATAACCTTTATTTAATCTGTCTGCCATAAATGCAACAGCCAGAGCTGTCTGTGTTTGTATTGCCTGTTTCATTGGTGCCTCTTTAGTAATAAAATTCATATTACTAATATAACAACTATTACTTAATTTGTCAAGAGATTTTTTCGTTATTCCAATATACGAATAACCAAATTATGACTGCGTAGATTCCAAGTATAGGAAGGAGGGCTAATAGTATTTCCATTATGCGTCTATTTGGGTCCATTTTCTTTTGCCCAATTTGTGCTTTTCAGCCCAACGAACAAAAAGTCCAATTTCTCTACCATGTGCTTCTATTTCCCATGGTTCGTCCCAATAGTCAATACCATCTTTATAGTATTCGCCCTTGTATCTGTGTCCTTTTTTTTGAACATATTCGTGTAATTCGTCTTTTGCATATTGTTTTACATGCACCATTTCGTGTGCAACTGTTTCTAACATTCTACGTAATGGTTGAGATCCGTCAACTCTTATGGTAAACTCTTTTGGACGTCTTTCAAAATCCAGCCATTCAGCATCACCGTAAATTTCTTCTTTCTTTAGAAGATTTTTTACAAATTGTATTTCTACAGAAACTTTTGGAAACAGTCTAGTACCAAGTAACTTTTCTCCACAGAATTCAGCCATACTTGTTGCATATTTTTTCTGGGTAGATGAGCCGCCTTTAGTCGTGATATGCATATAAATCTCCGCTAGTTACACAATGTATATACACTATACTACTATTTACTCGCTTTGTCAAGCAAATTGGCATTATAGCAAAATGGCACTACATATAGTGGTTTTGAACAATTTCAGGTGCTACAGGGCATACTCAAAATTCTGAGTGGTATCGTTGATTGATATTTGTTTTGCACCATTACTAATATGGAAATGTGTAGCCATAGGTGTTAATGGTGAAAGGGTAACAAGGCGTTTCGTTGCAATTCTATCGCTAACTAAAAACTCCCTTACTTTATTGATAATTTCTCTACCTGCACCTCTTTTTCTTGACCAAACTGTGTATGCAACCGCAATCTTACCACATTGGCCGTCTTGACATGCAACTTGGCTCATATAATCCATTTCTCTGACTGTGTTTGGAACCTCATTTGTATATGCAACACAAACGATTGCTTCAATGTTTTCTTCATACTTTAAGCCGTAGATTTTTCTTTCAGCTGACAGTCGCCATTCTAAGTCAAGTTCAGGACGCACTGGATCTTCGGACACATCAATTTCAGTTAGCTCAACTAACTCTGTGCCTTTTACCCATTTAAAAAAATTATCAAGGTTTTTTTTAAAAACTTTCATACGTTTTATTTACACCTTATGTTGGCATAGGTGGAGGGATTTGAACCCCCACTTTCGGTTTTGGAGACCGACGTGCTACCATTAACACCACACCCATTTATACATGTGGTTCAGTATGCCCATGTAAATCATGTATTTGCATATTGTCAGTATGACAACGATTGTGCATAACCCGTTCTTGAATTAAAAACGTAAATTTTACTATCACAGCCAATGCAAGAGCTAACACGATAAGCATGAATACCAAAGACACATACATCATTTCAAATCCTTAATTGAAGTTTCAGTTTCATATACTATAACAAAGTTTTAAAAACTTGTCAAGAAAAAAGCTAAATATTTTTATGGATGACGCTTACGCATCAGCCTTTTACGATGTTGTAAAAGAGACACAAAGTAAGACGGGATACGATTTACCATTAGAGATTGAGTCCTATGTAGTAATGCTTTTGGCTTCTTTCATTGATAAGCCTAGCTTTCTTCCACAAAAAACTTTTGCACAATGTTATCTTACACTTCAAGAACAAAACAAGTATGACGCAAAAACATTAGGTGACACTTGTTTATTTGTTAGAGGTGTGTTTCCTAACTACGGAAAAAGGTATGGTATTAGGAAAAGTTATTATACAAAGATAGGAAGAACTAGTTATGAAACTGTATCAGAAGTGTTGCACCCAGAATTGTTTGGTCAACTTGCAAAGCACTTTGACTTTCTGGGTGACTTCATTGGTATGTCAGTCAAAAATGATCACTTCTTCTGATCACTAATGACAGTTGCACCAGCACCTACAGCCGCACCTTTGGCACACTCACCGAATAACACTTCACCAGCTACACAACCAAGGGCACTGTTTTCCAACAGTCTTTTGCCATCATTAGTAATGTAACTCGTGCCGCAGGCAGTGAGCATGAGGCCAGCTGAAATGATTAAAATTAACTTGTACATATTATCTCCTATGCTAATTTTGTACCCAAATAACCTAAACAGTTTTCTGGAGTAGTTTCAATGTAAGGATCGTCATCAGATCCGTCGTTATTAATACCTGGCTCTTGCCACCATTTTTCAATGACGCCATCATTTATCACAGCCATGTATCTCCAACTACGCATACCGAAGCCTAGGAGATTTTTGCCAATCAACATTCCCATGTATCTTGTAAAGTTACCTGAACCATCTGGTATCATCTTCACGTGCTGAATATTTTGATCTTTGCCCCATGCATTCATAACAAATGCATCATTTACAGAAATACAGTAAACTTCATCTATATCTTGATTACGAATGTTATCATAATTTTCTTCAAAACCAGGCAATTGATAAGTTGAACAGGTTGGCGTAAATGCTCCTGGCAAACTAAACAATACTACCCTTTTTCCTTTGAAGTAATCGTCAGTGGTCATATCATGCCACTTGTATTCCATTGTTGACTCGTCAAACACTCTTGTTCTAAATGTGACTTTTGGTATCACAAATCCTGTAATCATTATTCATCCTTTTGGTTAAATGCTTTGTAGCTTTTACGTATTTAACTAGACAAGCGGATTTACCAGATAAAAGTGAATATCTGGTAAATATAATATCAGAGCGTGAGGGCCTTCATGCTACAGTTTCTAGCAATTCGTACTTTCGAAGTTTGGCTATAAGTCTAGTTCTACCTATTCCTAACTCCTCAGCAGTTTTAGTCCTATTATAATCATTACCTACAAGGGCAAGTTTTATCCTTTTGATTTCAAATTGTTCTAGTTCTTCGGGCAGACTAGGAACATCATGTATTTTGCTCTCGCCCCATAAGGAATCGAATTGGCTCCAAATCCACTCTTGCTCTTCATGGTTACTTGGTTTCTTTTCCATATTGTTATTTACCTTGCTTTTTGTACGCCTATATACATACTTTAGTTTAATATAGGTGTAAAAATATTTACACCAAATGATAAATATTACTGAGTTAAGTTATACAAACACTCGGAAAGATTTGAGGGCATAAGTTGAAAAAATTATTAATAGTTTTATTATTCGCAACCTTCTGGGCTCTGCCCGTGGTTGCAGAAACCAATACAGTGACGTCAACAGTTACTGGTACCACAACGGTAGACAAGACACCCCCGACTGCATCAGCACCAAACGTAATGATAAACAATCAGGACGTGTGTTCTACAGGAACCAGTGCCGCGGTGCAAACTCAGGTGTTAGGGATAGCAGGTGGCACGACAATACGAGACTTGAATTGCGAAAGATTGAAATTGTCTAGAGCCCTCTACGGCATGGGAATGAAGGTCGCGGCAGTGTCCCTGCTATGCCAAGACGCAAGAGTATTTGAAGCAATGGAACAGGCGGGGACACCTTGTCCATACAAAGGAAAAATTGGTATAGAAGCGGCTAAGGCTTGGGCAGAAAATCCTGAGAAGCGTCCCGATTACGACAAATGGTTGAAAGAAAATGATCTTGAAGCATACGAAAAAGAATGGCAAAACAAGGCGACTACTTGGGGTATTGGTATTGGCGCTATTTTGTTGCTTTTACTCTAATCCTTTAGAAGCATACACCCAACAATATCAAGTAGGCGATACAGGACCAAATGGTGGCACAGTTCAATCTGTTGATGTAACGTCAACCGTGACAGGTACAGAAGTACAACTTAACGGTGGCTTTGAAGAAACGACCACAACAACTCTATATACAGAAACAGTAACAGAACAGATTTCAACAACAGAAACAGTTACAAATACAACAACAACCACAGTGGAGACAACCACTGCTAACCAATTGAACGATATAAACCTTAGCAATGGTGACTGGCAGGCGGCAGGAGACTATGGTGCAGGACAAGGCGGTGATTGTAATTACAGTGGAACCTTACAAGCAGACGAGTTTTGTACAGGTGCTATGCTTAACGTACCTAATTCAAATGTGGCCAACACAAACACTTGGAACACCACACAATTAGGTGGTGGATACACTCGAACAGGTCCTAATGGTGGTTACGTTGAACTGACACAGAACCTAACAGAAGCAGAGATACAGGCAGGATTTGATATAAACTACGGTGTAACAGTTGAGTCACACCAATCAAACAAGAGTGTGCCTTTGTGTTCTGCTACCAACGGTGACTGTAAGGATCTTTTTAGTGTTAAGTTAACCTTGAAAGGTCATAGGCCTAATAATTTAGTACCAGAATACCTGTATCCAGCAGGCCAGTATGAAACACTGACCTATTCAGGCACACAAACATATACCTACACTTACTCATTAGCCAGTAACAATTACACAAGAGTTGATGGACTGATGGAACTATGGGGTGTAGACGCAGGATATCACTCAAGGAACTTTGGACCTATATTTTCAGATCCTTTCATTAATCTTACCTATGATGCTGTAACACTGATCACCGAACAGATCACAAACATAGTGTTAAGCACACAGGAAACAGTTTATACCACTTCAGAAGAAACAATGACCAGTGTGTACATAGGTGACCCTACAACAGATACTACTCCAATTGAAGTTGACTACACAGATGTAGATTCGTTTGAAATTGAAATAGTAGACGCAGATGGAGGCGGTATTGAAATGGAGTTTACAGTAGAAGTAGACGAAACTTCAAATGTAGCAACAGTTGAAATGAGTTCAACAAACCTAAACACAGGCGTTGTCCAGGTAGAAACAATATCAGAAATTAGCTTAGACTTTGACATGGACACGGGCGGAACTGATGTGCCCGAAATAACTGTCGCAGAAATAGAAGCAGACATAGGAGCACAGATAGATTCAGCGGTAGCCAGCGTAGATATTGAAGTAAATACTACTGAAGGAGGGATGTCAGAGAATGCCAGGTAGTAATGCTGAACAGTCAGTGGGAGAAGGTGACGGTGAGCAACAATCAGAAACCAGTGGAGATACTGGTTCTGAGGGAGATACCAATGGGTCAGAAGGCGAATCCAAAGCCGATAGTAGCGGAGCAAGTGAGTCTAGCGAAAAAGATGGAGACTCTGCCGGGGGAGATGACGCTAGAGGAGAAGAAAAGGCTACTAGCGGAAGCAAAGGAAAATCGAAAAAATCAAAAGATTCAAAAACAAAATCAAATGAGAGCAAATCCGAAAAAGTTAAGCTGGAGATAGCAAAAGCCAAACAGAAAATAGCAGATAGAATTCTAAGTGCAATGGCTGATACCTATAGTGCTATCAACGAAGCAACAAAGATTGCATTGATAAGCAGTTTAGCAGACACAGAAAACTTTAAAAAATACGTGCAAAAACAAAATGAGGATGCCATGGAATGGTATTCAGATACACAGGTTTATAGAGATCAACAAATGTTGGGCGATCCATACGGAGCTTTATTTGGTTCAGCACAAGACAACTTGATGAACGAAATGATAAACGAACAGTACAAACCAGGGTATGGACTTGGTTTACAATAAATATCGAGTAAGGGAGTAGAACATGGCAGAAATAGAATATGGTGGCATAAAGATTGGCGGAAGCAAACTTCTCTTAATTGTACCTTTACTGGGTACTATTATAGGTGGGCTCTGGGGAGGCTTTGAGCTTTACAGCAGATACCTACAGATGGAAGAAAAGATCCAACAATATGTTGCTCCAGATTTAAGTGGCTTTGATAAAAACCTAGCTGTATTGTCTGAAGACATGACTCTAGTAAGAGAAGAGTTCGTGTTGTTTAAAGAACAGATAGGCGAAATCAAAAGCGATGTACATGATATCAAGATTGAACTTAAAGATGACGTAGGTGATTTACATGATAGCATGGACAAGCAGGACGAGAGGAACAGAGCAAATGTTGACACAGTCAGAGGTGTTATCAATACCTTCGAAATACGAATGGATAGCAAACTTGATAGACTGGATAAGAAGATTGATGAATTGGAAGAACAGCTAGATCTAAAAATTCAGAGAGCACTAGATAATCCGCTTAACAATCCTGTTAAATCAAATTAAAAAAATATATCGGCTAATATAGCAATTAGCAAACACGAAGCAACGATTACAAATCCAAGATGTACTCGTTGCTTCATCTTTTGCCTTTCGGCTTCACTCATACTTTTATTTTAGGAAATAACATATCCGTGCAGAACTTGTCTACATCAGCTTCATTTAAACCCAAGGATTTCATTACCCTTGGAGTATGCGGATTTTGTTGCTGATTATGACAGTAGTAGTTTTGACTTGCTAATGTCAAGTCCTTATTACCCTGTCCTGTATATTCTCCAATGGTATCAAGATATTCGTATAGATTGTCCAAAGCAATTTGAATGATAACTTTCGATTCTTCTTCTTTCACGTTGCTGGCGGCAATCATGCTAGGAGTAAAAATATTTCTTGCCCATTCAGGCAATTCTCTGACTTTCTCTGGAACAAAATCTTTGACAGCTTCTTGATACCATTCGACCATAGGATGATCTTCACCACCCGAACTAGCAGAAAAATCATGAAATGCGCCAGTCATTTTATTTTTACCTGCTATTACGTCAAACCCATATATAGGGCCATCATTTGTTAATTGGGGGAAGATGCAGACATGCATCATCCAAAGACCTTTTGTTGCTCTAGCATCGACAACGTCAATATGAGCTCTTCTTATATCGTCGTTTTCCCAGACTCTGTTTATCCATCCACCTTCAGGCTGATTAAAATGAGACATTCCTGGTTCATCTATTTCATGCCCGTGATGTTCAAACATTTGGATAATTTGGTTCTGGCAATCTACCAGTTGATCCCAAATCATCTTAGCCGTTCAATTGATCGTATGGTTTCTGTTTGTAACCGTTAGCAATGTTAACTTCGATTTCATCATCTTCGCCAACACGTCTGTCAATAAGGTTTTTCATCTCTTCGATGCTATGATTCATTTTTTCAAATGACCACATCTTACCTGAACCCGGAACTTTGCTCTTCATATCATTTGCTTTGTCCAAATCATTATGATGCCAAGCCCAAATGTGTGCAGTAAGTTTCTGCTTATCGTGTTGAATGTTTTTAACAATGTGTCCTCTGTATTCGTCGACCATTGCCATTGTTGCTGGTGGGTTTGCTGGATCTCCTCCAAGCTCTTTGAAATCTTCCATAATTTCGTCTGCTGATATCAAACCATCTAAAGGCAAATCATCACCTGGCATTTGTGGATCAATTGGTGCAAATACACCCATACTCATTGCTACATCTTCTAAAAGATCGTAGATCAACCATGCGTTCCATAGGAACTTTGTATACTTCTCGTTAGACATTTTGCCAGACATCATTTCACGAGCGAATTCTGTTCTCTCTGCGTTTTGATGAGTGGCCTGTGTTAATGATGCTAAACTCATGTTTTACTCCTTGTAAATTATCATTCTTACAATGTATTTATACTATTCTTTTTCTAAAGCTATCTGTAAAGGGAAGCCGCTTTCCCTAGCTAATTTGGTAGCTTCTACTGATTTTTGCTCTGCTATTTCAAATGTATATACACCAACAACTGCACTACCGTCATTGTGTATTTTCATGGTTAATTCTTGTGCTGTCTTTTCTGTATGCCTAAAAATAGCGGTCAATATGCTTACAACAAAATCCATAGGTGTTACGGAATCATTCATAAACACAACTTTGTATCGCTCAGGTTCTTTGGCAATACTTTTAATTTGCTCTTTAACGTTAATTTCTGTATCAATTGCTATTGTCATATTATATCCTATCTGTTTAGGGGGTTTCCCCCCTAAACATTACCACTGTTACTCTGCCTCAACAATTTTAATTGTTTTAGGCTTCAGTTCCTCTGGAACTTCTCTAGTCAAGTGTATGTTTAACATACCTTTTTCTAGTTTAGCTGATGTTACATCCACATGTTCTGCTAATGTAAATTGTCTGCTGAAATTTCTTCCAGCAATACCTCTGTGAACATAGTTCACTTCGTCAGCACCTTTGGGCTGAGTCCCTTCAACTGAAAGCACATTTTTGTCCTTTTCAATCTTTAGGTTATCCATACCAAAGCCAGCAACTGCGATTGAGATCATAAACTCATCTTCGTTGATCTTAGCTATATTGTATGGTGGGTATCCACCTGATCCTGATGCACTGTTTTCGAACATTCTGTCCATTTCTTCAAACAGGCTGTCGAAGCCAATCATAGATCTGTGAAAAGTGGGAAGGTTTAGTGTAGTTAGTCTTGTCATTGTTTTCTCCTTTTATAAGCAAGTTAACATATTGGGCTACATGCCCTGTTGAAAAATACCCTTCTCTGGCATATCCTTCAACAATAGTATTTATCATACTAGTATTAATATAAGCATTTTTAGGCTAAAAATCAAGAGATTTTTTTGACTTTTTTGTCCAAAATCCTATGATTCAAACTGCTTAAACACTTGATTTACTACATTGTTCACACGTACAAAGGTAGTACATTTAGGCATATCTTTAATTCTTTGTGCACCAATATAAGTTGCCGCACTCCGTACACCGCCTAATATTTCAGTTAAAGTGTTTTTTACAGGTCCTTTGTGTGGTAATTCAACAACCTTGCCTTCAGCACCTCTATATCCATCTTTTCTACTGCCGTGCTTTAACATAGCCGCATTTGAGCTCATTCCATAGAATTGAACCTTACCATCAACTACTTCGCCTTCGGACTCATCATGTCCTGCTAACATTCCACCTAGCATAACAAAATGTGCTCCAGCACCAAATGCCTTTGCAACATCTCCTGGATACACACAACCACCATCTGCAATCACATGTCCACCAACACCATTTGCGGCGTCTGTACATTCAATTATTCCGGACAGTTGTGGTACACCTACGCCAGTCATTAATCGTGTTGTACACACTGACCCAGGACCAATGCCGCATTTTACAATGTCAGCACCACGTAGGATTAATTCTTCAGTCATTTCAGCAGTAATTACATTACCTGCAATAATTGTTTTGTCTTGGTATTCATATCGTAGCTTCTCAATAAAGTCACCATAGTTTTCATGATATCCGTTTGCAACATCAACACATATAAAAGGCACATCTGGATACTTCTCAAGTACCTTTTTCATTGTATTGTAGTCAGGTGCATCTTTATCCCAAATGACTCCTGTACCTGTACAGACAGCAAGATACTTCATTTTGACACCGTCACCTATTGCATATTTCCAATCATCGAGTGTATAGTGTTTTCTCAATACAGTGATCATTTTTTGTTCCTGCAACACTTTTGCCATTGCAAAAGTGCCAACACCATCCATGTTGCTGGCCATTATAGGAACACCTGTCCATTCCTTGCCACTGTTATAAAACTTAAAAGTTCTATGTAGATCGACATCTTTCCTTGATGTCAATGTAGATCTTTTCGGCTTGAAAAGCACATCTGAATAATCAAGTTTGATGTCATGTTCGATTCGCATTGTTCACTCCATAGTTAAAAGACACACTTATACGATCTTTATCAGTAGTGTTTGGTTGTACACTATGTTTCATCCAACCAGGAAATACATAAAGAGCTCCTGTTGTAGCCTTATAAGTTGTTGCCGTGCTTGTAAAATAATTAGGTTTTTCTACTGGTGGTAAAAAATATTCTGCATTGTCTGATCTTTCAAAAAAGATGTTACCCTGTTCAGGTGTACTGTTGACATAATATACACCACTCAATATAGACCCTGCATGATTGTGTAAATGATTGTAAGCCCCAGGTGAGTTTATATTGATCCAAATGTTTTGTATTTGTAATTCTGGAAGTTGAACCTGAGCGGCACAACCGTTTATCTCATCTGTGATAACATTGACCAATTGATCAAAAGCTTCACTATCTTTTTGTTTGATGCTAGAACTTTGCCAGCCAATATAATTGCTTATCTTGACTCCCTCGTCTTGTTCTTTTCTTTCGTATGCAAAGTCTTCAATGGCTGTGTTATTCACATTGCTTAACAGGCCAGACCAAATTACATTAGGAAACCATTGTTCGGCTGTAAGAGCCATTACCAACCTCTATCGTTAAATAATTTTTCGCGTTTCTTTTCCCAACGTTTTTTACCTGCCGCCTTAGCTTTTCTTTTCTTTTCGCTGGGTTTTACATAAAACTGTCGTTCTTTGTATTCTTGAATGATGCCTTCGTTTTGTACTTTTTTCTTAAAAAGTCTCAAAGCCTTTTGAACATCGCCGTTTCTGACCTCTACCATTATACCATTACCTAGTTTTTCTGTTTGGTCTTTTCTACGTCTGTTAAAGCCTCTATTATTGTTGTATCTCAAAATATTTTACTCCTTCCATAAATTGTTTAAGCTCGAATATCCTATTAATATTAACTACATTATATAATCTATCTGGTGTGTTTGTCAAGTAAAAAGTTTTACCAAAACTTAAAATGTAACCAATTAACCAATGATCTACTTTAGTATTGTCTATATCCAAAATAATGTGATCTACCATACTGATACAATCTAACAGCCATGCAGTATCTTCTTCGTTATTTTCATGGAGATATAAATTTATTGGTCTTTTGAAGTCTTTGGCTAGTTTGTTAAAACTTTCTTTGACTTGATCATTTGGATTAACTAATAAAAGGCTAGGGTTGACATTCAACAATTTATCAGGGGCGGTAATTAAATTAATGATAGGATCCGGCATCCAATTACTTATTGTCTTTATCTTGTATTTTTTTCCAAACTGAATTTTCTGTTTGTTCTTCGTTTTGAATGTATCCTGGCTCAATCACTTCTGTTAGATCCGGTTTGATTCTTTCCATTTCTTCTTCTAACACTTCTTTGTTAGTGACGTATTGTGCCCAAGGAAGCTCATGTATTCTTCCTACGATGTATGCTTGTTTCCAGTCTTTGATTTGTTGGTCCGGGTTTTCGTTTTTCCATTTTCTTTTTGCTTCTGTCCAAATATTGTCGGCGTCAAGAGACTCCACCAACTTGGCTCTTTCTTTGATTTCTTCTGGATCTGCTTGTTGTACGCCATCTCCATCACCCTCGTTATTAACATCCCCACCATCTGGTTTGCCCTCCTCAGTTTCAGCGGCCTTGTTTGCGGCTTCAACCCATTCGTTCCAGTTGTCAAGATCGCTTTTTAATTCTTCCGATGATTCGGAATCTTTTTTTTCGACTACTTCAGTGTCAGGAACCTGTTCTTCAACTTCCTCCATTGCCTGCCCTGGCTGAACACTTGTTTCATCACTGGTTTTTCTAACTGGTTCATCGTCTGCCACATTAATTTCTTGTAGATCGTTTCGTTCTTCGTGCCCAGAATCTGATCCAACATCTTCAGGTTCTGGAGTTGCCACGTCACCATTTGGTGTATCATTTGAATTCTCCATTATCTTTTTAGCTCTGGCTTGTTCATATTCACGCCAGGCTAACCCCCTATTGTTTCCTCTCGCAAAGTCAAAGGTATATTGGCTAGCGATTAACAATAGCACTGCAAGTGGATCAAAAACAAATATGATTAAGATAATGACCCAACGTACTGCTTCTTCCAATAAGTCTCTATCTGCTTCTTCTCCATACACAAATTCTGCAATATATTTGATAGGCCCAACTTCAGCCTCTAGTTTTCTGTATTCAGCCTCTATCTTATATTTTTCTTCTGTTAATATATCAATTTCAGCTTGTGCATTCTTAATTTTTAAAAGTTCTGTCTCAATAATTTCTGTGTTATTATCTGGTGCTATACTTCCTATTTCAGCACGTAATTTATTAATAACTTTATTAGAGTCAGCAATTTCCTGTTCAGCAATATCACGTAGACGTTTGATTTCTTCATTAGCCGCCTTAACAATAGGAGATTCTTTTTCTTCTATTGTTGCAATAATTTTTAAAATACTTTCTCTCTGTGATAATAAACCGTTCCTGTAATCCTCTACTTGCTTGGCTGTTCTACTTCCATAGTTTCCATCTACGTCTCGGATCGAATAATATTTTGTTGTTCTTTTACGAGAGGTTGAATTCTATCATAAGCAGTATCAATTCTTTTTTGTTCTCGATCGATTTGATCCTGTATAGTATCATTTTTATTAGCACCGGCATTTTCTGCCTTGTCAATTTTTACTTCGGATTTTTCTATTATATTAGTATAACGATTAATCTCTGTGTCTAGTTGTTCTATTTTTTCTGTAGATTCAATACTTGCACTTGTTTGTTCAATGTGTGCTTTAGATAGATAGCCGAAGATACCCATGCTTGTAATAAACATGAGAACGGCAACTGCAACTGCAAGATAAGTTTTCAACCACCATTTAGCCTGAGTCCAATATTTGTGCAACCAAACTGCCGTAACAAGTTTTCCTATTTCTAGTGCCGTACCCATAATCATAATGGGAACTGCGGCCGCGGCAAAAATAGCCACTAAACCTGCTATACTATAATAAATTGCTACTGCTGAAATACTTAATGCAGATAATAATACTAATATACCTAACGCCATACCTATCCTTATTGATTATATATTTACCTGACGAAACGCCAAGTGTTATCAACACTGTTAATACAAGCGACCTCTTTGAAGTCTCTTTGCTTACCATTATAGAAGATCTGACTCATTATAACCCTACAATAACCACTACCTTGTGGATACGTCATAACAATCTTGACAGCACCTTTGGCTCCTGTATTGCCATTATACCATCTTGTTACTTCGCCATTTTGTAGATTATTTAAAGCAAAAAACACTGCATTTTCCTGTTGCTTTCTATCATAATCATTCATCATATGACTACGCCATTTAAAATAATTAAAAGCAACTGCTACCGTACTATTTGCAGGGTGATAATATTGAGATGTACTTGCACCTGTGCTATAACTGGTTTGATGAAACTGTTGACCAGTTGTGTTACAACCTGCTAGAAATCCTATACTAATTGTAAGGATGACTAACGATTTCCCAAGTGCCATCCATTTTTTGACATACATAGCCACGTTGGTATTGATCTTGTCCGTTGAGGTTAATTTCATAAAAATACTCCCTACATTCTTTTGCCACACCACTGTATGCTAGAAAATGTTTGTTTTTAGGATTGTCAGTACACTTTACATCGACTCTGCTATTTGCCTTGTTGCCATTTTGAAGTGTATACTCACTATCAGTATGACAGTATTGTGGTTCAAACTGAGCCATGACAGGTACCTTGTTCGAGGAGCAGGCACTCAAAGCCATGACTGCTCCAACTATAATTAAAGGATTAATTAGTTTGACTTGCTTTAGCATTCTTGGCCTCTGCAATAAGTTGATCAAAAACCTCTTTGTTCATTCTAAGTTTAACAAAGGTGTACATTTTACCTTGATACTTGAATGTTCCAGTTTCTTTAGCAATATGCTCTCTAATAGTTGTGTCTTTTACAACATAGCTAATTAAAGTTTTTGTTTTCTTTGTTTCTGCACCATTACTACCTGAAAACTCAAGTTGTGTATTAGAATTCACTTCACTGTTTATACGTTTAGCAAAATTGTTCATTGCTATCGCATACATCTGTTCTTCTGCGGCTTGTTGGAAAACACTTTCACCTGCACCACAGGCAAATACGTAATCCTGTTTCCACCAAAACCAACCCTTAGACCCTGTTTCTACACAGTTTGCATACCACTTAGGTTGTGCATAGTCTTCACGTTCGGCGATTGTTACCATTCCTGAACATGCCTGAAGCATACCTACAATAGTTACTAATGCGCCTAATTTAAAAATGCCTTTCATCAAAGCCTCCATTTCATAGTTGTTGTCAATGATATCTTCATTGTTTTTATACTATACAGTCTTAGATTTATTTTGTCAAGATTTTTTGGTAACTTCATTTGCCAAAATTTTTCTTATCTTTTTAATTTTGGAAATGATAAGTTTGGTGTAGTTAGGATTAGTGCTCCATTCACTCAAAAGAGGCACAAGAGCAAAGACATCATGATCTCCACTTTGCAATTGGTAATCTCTAACTGTTCGGAAGTCTTCGTAAACAGGAAGTCTGTTTATTATAGAAACCATGTCTTTCACAGATTGGCATTTAGTAATGTAGGTTTTTACTCCCCATTCTACATCAGGATTATCTTTTGGTTTTAGTTGTGCTTGATCTTTACTCCAAGTTCTAATACCAAACAAGTTATTTCCTTTTAGTGCAAATCTACTTGTACCATAACCTGTTTCCAATACTGCCATAGCAACAATTATTTCTCTTGGCACTCTTTGTTCTACAGGAGTGGTTAGATTGACATAGTCTATACATTTCGTTACGGCTTTTACGAACGAAACATTATCTGTGTAATTCATTTCAGGTTCAAAGAACCCATAGTTTTCCCATTCGGCTTGAACTTTATTTTGCACGTCTTTAGTTATTTTAGCTACCATCCATTTGTTAGGTTGGGTAGTGCCAAACATGAATGCACCACCTGTGGTGATGCACCAAAGTAAAGTCAATACAATTATAGTTCTTATTTTATTGGGAATTTTTTTCCAAAGTTTTATGGCCATCTGTAAAATATATGTGTTCCTATTCTACCTACCAAATCTAATTGAGGTGCCCATTTTGGACTTACATAAGTTGCATGGTAGTGTGTTGCACTTTCAGTAACCCCTCTAAACTTAGATTCGTTAACTATTCTATAAGCGATCTCTTGTGCCTTTCTCCAAGCATCACCGTCTCTAACTTTATCGGGTTTGCCATCACAATACCAACTGAATTGGCATCTGTGTCGAATAGGATTAAACTTTCTTTGATCGTCAGGTAAATCTGCATGTTGCTTGGTTTTCCAACTTTCCCTAACAGGGCCTTGTAGAATTACTTCACAAATTGTATTTGGATAACGAGCATCATTTACTCTGTTAAGAACAACATCCGCTACGGCATATTGTCCAGCTATAGGTTCTGACTTGGCTTCGAAGTAAATATTCATGGCCAGGCAGTACAACTGCGGATGACTTGATTCTGTATATAACTCGCCTTCAACTGCATTCTGCAATGTAATTGCTCCTGCATAACTCATTGGTACAAAAGCTATCGCAAAAGTAACAAAAAAGACGAGGTTGAACAAAAACCTCATATAATATTTACAACGTTCTACAAAAAACTTAAACTCCAACATTAGTTTCTCCTCATTTTTGCTATTTCGGTTGCTTGTTTAGAACCAGTCTTATCGTCCTCATCTGCAAATACAGGAACCATATTAGACTTATGCATTGTAGCAATGCCTACAAGTCTACGTTTACCTGTGTATTGTAAAGACTCTTTCTTTGTACAAGGAGCAAATGAATGCTCAGAATTAAGACTAGGTACATCTGTTTCCGGACGTTGCCATACTGAGCTATCATGAGTGTAATTATTTTTTGTTGCAACTGGCTGTGTTCTAGGCTTGTGTTCGCCTCGAACGTATGCGATATATTGCTCTAGATCCATTTGTAGATTAGGGGCACCAATCTTTTTCATGTACTTGTTATGCTTTCGCATATCTTCTTGATATTTGGAAATCTGTGCCAAGGTAAGTTTCTTCTTCTTGGGCTTTTTAGTGTTAAGGGTTGTGAGCCCTCTTTGTAAATGCATTGTCATTGCGCCTGTCTCCTGCCTAATTAATAATAACTAATAGTAACATAGACAGGCGCAAATGTCAAGTGTATTTGGTAAAATTAATTACGCGAATACTCTTCTTCTTGAAATTGTATATTCAAGAGCTGGTCTTCCAACTGTACCAGAAGTTAATGGCTTAGATTTAACGTTAAATCCAGCTTCTCTGATTTCAGAGATTCTAGCACCTGGTGATGCGATATCTAGCTTATCTTTTAAACCGTCAAGTGTAAAAGTTTTACCAGTACCCCAGTAGTTTGCTAGGATTTGTTGGTTCTGTGAACCTACTCTAAAATATTTAGAGCCTACATTTTTTGATTTTGCCATTTTGTGGCCTCCTTTATTAATAAAAGAACCCAATAGAGCTCTTGTACTTGTTAATATTACATCTTTATTAAACATAATAAAAACAATATATTACAAAATGTAGTAAATGTCAACCGGTTTTGGTTAAGTTTCTAAGCTAGTCCCTGGACTAGGTTTTGTATTTTGGAGAATTTTTTCAACATTCTCCTCAGGAACACACAGTATTCTATCCAATTTGTCATTTGGAAACTCTGAAATAAGTTTGTACATAAGAGCTTGTTGATTCTCTTGCACGTAAGAAACACACTCATTTGCATTTTCAAATAATGGTTTGGTAAAAACGAAAATATCTTTACCACCGTCTGCTTGTAACATTGCCATCAACGCAACTATATAGAATTTCATTGTTGATATACCACTTTCTGGCCAAGCACTTCTGGTTGTGTAGCACCGGTTATTAATACTTCAGGATCAACTTTTACCATTGCACAGGACATATATTCTACACCCATATCTGTACCATATTTAATTTTACCATGATCCATCACACCATTCAAAAGTTTGTCGCCGTATTGATCGAAAAACATTGTACATTTTTCATAACTACTGAAGGTCAGTTGCCAACTATAAAGATTTTCTTTGACTTCTGGTGTAGCAGTGTAGAAAAGTGTAGCTAATAATATAAAAGTTATACCATTCATAATTTTACTTTTCCTTCTTCTAAAAGTCTACTTCTATTATTTAAGTGAGCCTGTTCAACTTCGTCTTTGTTCTGGCCATGATATGCAACAGCATAGCCTTCGTTTATCATTATTGTGGTGACCATTGTTGTTGTAAGTGTATCATCGTCTGGTATAATAAAGTCTCCTAGTATCCTACCAAACTTTCCTTTTTTATCTTCTCCACTTTTATCTATCTGTGTTTTTAAAATTTGCATTGATCCTATTGGCATAAGTTCTTTAAGTCTTGCTTTACTTGCCAACCCAAACTTCTTTTCTACTTTATCCCTTGTTCTTGATTCAGGTGTGTCAATGCCCATTATTCTTACACGTTCTTTATGCATCCAAACACCAAAGCCCAAGTCTATGTC
>LUMC01000023.1_pt1 | contig 64921 bp, 69 predicted proteins | sample 729671 | NCBI WGS metagenome assembly LUMC01 (sample SAMN03860273, study PRJNA289734) | marine metagenome | biome: seawater column; feature: ocean; material: water; isolation source: Red Sea water column Station 91 - depth 10m | place: Saudi Arabia: Red Sea | collected 2011-10-15 | depth 10 m | reverse complement strand
ATTGATGGTTCATCTAATACATAAAGTACCCCAGTGAGTCCTGAACCTATTTGAGTTGCAAGTCTTATACGCTGCGCCTCTCCACCAGAGAGTGTTGCTGCGCCCCTGCTTAATTGAAGGTAGCTTAATCCGACTTCATTTAGAAACTTTAATCTTTCCTTAATTTCTCTAATAATTGGAATTGCGATTTCATAGTCACTTCCTGTGAGTTTAAAATTTTCTACTACATTAGAAGCTTCTTGAATAGAAAGGTTATTAAATTGACCTAAAGTTAAATTTTCAACTTGAACCAACCTTGATCTAGTGTTTAACCTTTCACCATCACAATCTCCACAAGGAAGTTCTCGCATGAACTGCTTGTAGTATTCTCTTGCAGCATCTGAGGAAGTTTCTTCATAATTTTTTTTGAAAGTTGGAACTATACCACGATATGGTTTGTGCCAAATTCTTGAATTTCCAAATCTGTTGACATATCTAATTACAGTTTTTTCACCTTTGGAACCATGTAATAAAATATCTTTTTGTTTTCTTGTTAAATTTTTGTATGGCTCGTCAACAGGTATATCAAAATGCTCACAAACACCATGAATTTGAGCTCTAAAATATTTTCGAGTTGACATATCAGGAAATACATTTTCATTAATAGATAAATCAAAATTTTTAATTAGCAAAGCTTCATCTATTTCGTAACTTACTCCCAACCCGTTACAAGACCCACATGCTCCAAATGGAGAGTTGAAAGAAAAATCTCTTGGTTCAAGTTTGTCAAATGAGGTACCACATTTCAAACAACCTAAGTTTTGACTGTAGGTAGTAATTTTGCCATCAACACTTATATCAACTAATCCAGATGTTAATTCCAGTGCCGTTTCAACCGATTGTGGAAGCCTTCTTCCAGGTGTTTTTTTAATTTTTATTCTATCAATTACAACTGAGATATCATGATTAAAATATCTATCTAATCTCTTTGCTTCATCTAATCGAATTATTTCACCATCAACAAGAACTCTAGAAAAACCTTGTGCTTGCAAATCCTTAAACAATGTTTCGAATTCTCCTTTACGGGAACGAACTACTGGCGCCAATATATCTAAACTTGTTCCTTCTTTTAAATTCATAATTTGTTTCACAATAAAACTTACAGATTGTTTCTCTATTTTATTGTTGCAACTTGGACAGTAACTGATTCCAATTCGAGCCCACAAAAGCCTTAAATAATCATGTATTTCCGTCACAGTGCCAACTGTAGATCTAGGACTGCGAGATGAAGTTTTTTGATCTATTGCGATTGCAGGAGACAAACCATCAATGCTTTCAACATCTGGTTTTTCCATTTGGCCTAAAAATTGCCTAGCATAAGCGGAAAGACTTTCTACATATCTTCTTTGACCCTCTGCATAAATTGTATCAAAAGCTAGAGAGGATTTTCCTGAGCCAGATAATCCAGTAATAACCACTAGTTTGTTTTTTGGAATATCAACTGAAACATCTTTCAGGTTGTGTTCCTTTGCTCCTCTTACTTTAAGTATTTCTTCTTTCATTCTGAATAATTATTAATTTCTTTTTTAAGTTCTTTAAGCTCGTCTCTCAATCTAGCAGCAAGCTCAAACTCTAATAAATCGGCAGCTAAATTCATTTCTTTTTCAATATTTTTGGATAATTTAATTAAATCAGTCTTTGAAGCATCATTTAAATTAAGTTTTGATTTACTAATACTTATATTGCTACTTCCTCTTGTTTTTTCAACTAACTCTAAAATATCGGTGATTTCTTTTTGAATTGTTTTAGGTGTTATATTATTAACTCGATTGTGTTCCTGTTGGATGCCTCGTCTTCTTTCAGTTTCATTAATAGCAAATGTCATTGAATCAGTTATTTTATCTGCATACATTATTACATATCCTTCTTGATTTCTAGCAGCTCGACCTACGGTTTGAATTAAACTAGTTTCAGATCTTAAAAAACCCTCTTTGTCAGCATCTAAAATAGCTACTAGTTGAACTTCAGGTAAATCAAGCCCCTCTCTCAAAAGATTTATACCTACTAATACATCGAATTCACCTTTTCTTAAATCTCTAAGTATTTCTATTCTTTCAAGAGTATCTATATCTGAGTGAAGATACCTAGTTTTTATACCAGCCTTTAGTAAATAATCACTTAAAGCCTCACTCATTTTTTTAGTTAATGTAGTAACCAAAACACGATTTCCGTTATTGACAACTGACTCTATCTCTACAAGTAAATCCTGTATTTGGTTTTCAGTAGGTTTTACTACTATTTTTGGGTCTATTAGTCCTGTTGGTCTTATGACCTGTTCAACGAATTTTTCTGAGTTTTCTTTCTCCCATTTACCGGGTGTAGCGGAAACTAATATTGTTTTATCAACTTTATCTTCCCATTCTTCAAACTTAAGAGGCCTATTGTCTAATGCGGAAGGTAATCTAAAACCATAATCAACAAGTGTTGTTTTTCTTGATTTATCTCCCTCGTACTGTCCTCTAATTTGTGGTATAGCTATGTGGCTTTCATCTACAACCATTAGAAATTCACTTGGGAAAAAATCTAAGAGAGTAAATGGAGCTTGACCAGGCTTTCTCCCATCAAAATATCTTGAATAATTTTCTATTCCCGAGCAAACACCTAACTCAGAAAGCATCTCTAAATCATATTTGGTTCTTTGTTCAATTCTTTGGGCTTCCAAAAGCTTGTTTTCTGATTTAAATTTTTCAACTTGCAATAACATATCTTTCTCAATTTGATTTAAAGCGCTCTTTCTTGATTCGTCTGATATCACATAATGTGATGCAGGAAGAATTGCTAGTTCAGTCAGCTTTTCTAAAATCTCACCAGTAATTGGATCAATTCTTGAGATGTTCTCTATCTCGTCACCAAAAAATTCTATTCTAAAAATAGTTTCTTCGTATACAGGAAAAATGTCTAAAGTATCCCCTTTCAATCTAAAAGATCCTCTTTGAACTACTAAATCATTTCTTACATATTGTTGTTTTACTAATTGCAAAAGAAGATTATCAACTTCAAACTCCTCACCTTTAATAATTGGAATTAATTTATTTCTATACTCTACAGGAGACCCTAGCCCGTAAATACACGAGACAGATGACACAACAATTACATCTTCTCTCAGTAATAATGCGCTTGTTGCAGAATGTCTTAATCTATCTATTTCCTCATTGATATTTGCATCTTTTTCAATAAATGTATCTGTACGAGGAACGTATGCTTCGGGTTGGTAATAGTCGTAATAAGAAACAAAATACTCAACCCTATTTTTTGGAAAAAACTGTCTAAATTCATTTGCTAGTTGTGCTGCCAAAGCTTTATTAGGGGCTAATACTAAGGAAGGGAGTTGACACTCCTCTATCAACCATGCAATTGTTGCAGATTTACCTGAGCCAGTAATTCCTTTTAACGTCTGATGGGAAATATTTTTATCTAAACCTTCTTTTAGTTTTTTTATAGCGTTTGGCTGGTCACCTTTTGGCTGAAATTCAGAAACTACTTCAAACTTATTCATAACAAATTATAACTCTTTTATAAAATGTCAATAAAATTACTAAGGCTACGAATTTTGATTTATTATTTTATCTAAATTGAGATGTAAGTCATTCAAATCGTCATTTTGTATGACAATGCCTAAATTCTTCCACCAATCATCATCTTTTTGATTTGCAATTCTATTTTGGATATCTTCATAATTCATTCCTCTTTCCTGAAGTCTTTTTATTCTGGTTTCAACTTGAGAATAAATTACAATACAATCAAAATCTTTATATATATTTTTAGGTGCTGAAACTTCTACAAATAATTCGTCTTCGGTATTTTGTATTATCTCTTGTAAGGCAAGTAGTACTTTTGGATGTAAATAATTTTCAAGAATGGTTAATTTGTCTTTATTTTTAAAAACAATATCTGCCATAATTGCTCTGTTCACACCATTTTGAACAAGTGCTTCAGGAAATTCTTCTTTTAGAAAAGCAATAGATTGATCAGAATTTAATATATCGTTAGAAACTTTGTCAAGATCAACTGTACTAAAACCTTTATTTTTTAAATACTTAATTGCAGTTGATTTACCACTGCCTATAGGGCCAGTGATTACATAAACTTTTTTTGCCATAATTAAAGATTAAGCATAAAAAGAATAGATTACGAGTTACCTATTCCTCTTTCTTTTAATTCTTGAAGGATATTCTCTAAAGACTCATCAACGCCTTCGACTGTTTGACGTTTTGGAGTCTCCTCATCAGATGATGATGAATGAGTTTTTTGCTTGTCTTTACTTTCTTCTACTTCTTTCCAATTGGGGTCAGCTTTTTTTATTGATAAATTTACTCTTCTTTTCTCAATGTCTAGTTCTGTAATTTTAATTTTTACCTTTTGACCTAAAGCAAGTGCTAACTCGGGTGAATCAACTTTTTCTGATGAAATCTCAGAAACATGTACTAATCCCTCAACACCTTTGCCAATAGTAACAAATGCACCAAAAGGAACAACTTTTGTAACTTCTCCATCTACAATATCTTCTTCTTTATAGTGAAGCTCAAAATCTAACCAAGGATCTTCATTAACCTGTTTTATAGATAGAGAAATTCTTTCTTTATCATTATCTATTTCTAAAACTTTAACTGTGACTGGATCTCCTACTTTTACAATTTCATTTGGGTTTTCAACATGTCTCCATGAAAGTTCAGATACATGTACTAATCCATCCATACCGCCAATATCAACAAAAGCTCCAAAACTGACAATAGATGAAATTTTACCTTCCTTCACATCTCCAACTTGTAAATCATCAAGAAAACCTTGTCTCTCCTCTGACATTTCCTCTTCCAAGTGGGCTTTTCTTGATAGAACAATATTGTTTCTTTGTCTATCAAGTTCAAGAATTTTTGCTTCTATTTCTTCACCTATATAAGATGTCAATTCTTTAACTCTTCTTACATCAATAAGTGACGCTGGCAAAAATCCCCTAACTCCAATATCAACAATCAGTCCACCTTTTACAGATTCAATAACAGTTCCTTTTATAGACTTATTGCTATCAGAGATTTCTTGAATATCTCCCCATGCTTTTTCATATACAGCTCTTTTAACGGATAAAATTAATCTTCCTTCATCATCTTCTTTATCTAAGACCAAAGCTTGGATTTTTTCACCCTCATTAACAATATCTTTGGGGTTTACACCTTTTCTTACTGAAAGCTCTCTTGACGGAATAACTCCTTCTGATTTATATCCAACATCAACCATTACTTCATTACGGTCTACTCTGACAATAGTTCCTTCAATAACGTCTCCATTATTAAAAGTAACTAGAGTTTGTTCAAGAAGTTCAGGAAAATCTTCTGGTTTTATATCTTCAGGTAGTTCGACGACGTTTGATGGAGAGGACTTCTCTTCATTATTACTTGTCATATGTATTAATTATTCCAATCATAGTGTTGCGTCAATAAGAATAACATATCTGTGATATTTACAAACTAATTATTAAAATTTGCAAGGGATGTATTTATCTTTGTGTTAACGTACAAAGGAACATCGAGTTTAACTGCATTTTGCATATTTTTAGAAACAACTGATGAAACTTTATCAACGTCTTTTTTCTTAGCTTCAACCACTATTTCATCATGTATTTGAAGTAATAAATTGGCATTATCAAAATTATTAAGTGCAACACGAACTTTTATCATGGCAATTTTCATAATATCTGATGCTGTACCTTGAATTGGTGCATTCATAGCGATTCGCTTACCCATGGCTTTCAATTGAAAATTTGAAGAGGCTAATTCTCTTATAAATCTTTTCCTTCCAAATAAGGTTTTTGTATATGTATTTTTTTCAGCATTAGATACAACATTTTCTAAAAATCCTTTTACTTTTGGAAATTGATCAAAATAAGAATCAATTAGTTTCTTAGCTTCTTTTTGAGATATATCTAAGCTTTTGGAAAGACCGAATGCTTCCATACCATAAATTAACCCAAAATTAACCTCTTTAGCTTTTCTTCTCATTTCAGAGTTAACATCATTTAGTGGTTGATTAAAAATTCGAGCGGCAGTTTCAGAGTGTATGTCTGAATTTTCTTCATTTAATATTTTTATCATTTCTGAGTCTTGACTTAGGTGCGCAAGAACCCGTAGCTCAATTTGCGAATAATCTGAAAGGATGAAGTTCATAGAAGGTTTAGAAATAAAAAAATCTCTAATTTGCTGTCCTAACTCTGTCTTGTTTGGTATGTTTTGTAAATTTGGCTTTTCTGATGACAATCTGCCTGTTGTGGTACCGAATAAGTTGTAATGAGTGTGTATTTTTGAATCATTACTTACCTCAGGCAATAAACCATCTACATAGGTAGATCTTATTTTTTCTAACTCTCTATATTTTAAAATATGTTTTGGTAAGTCATAATTCTTAGCTAATTCCTCTAAAACGCTTGCATCAGTAGAAGGAGCTCCTTTCGGTGTTTTTTTCAAGACTGGGTATTTCAGTTCGTTAAAAAATATTTCAGAAAGTTGTTTTGGTGAATTTAAATTGAACTCTTTTTCAGTAATGCTGTAACACTTATTTTGAAGGTTAGTTAATTTAGTAGATAAACTTTTTGAAAGCTTTTTCATTTTTTCTTTTGATACTGTAATTCCTTCATTTTCCATTTCAGATAAAATCTTCAACATTGGAAAATCTACATCTTTATAAAGTTGATGAAGTGTAGCTTCAAGTTCGAATTCTTTAATCGATTTATTAACAGAACTAAATTCGGATTGAAAAAATTTTATATATTCATCCACAGTAGACTTTTTGTTTAATTCACTTTGTGGATCTAGGTATTTAACAATGCTTAATAGATTGTCTGGTCTAATACTTGGATCTAATAAAAACAGCATGCAGTCGTATGCAATAAATTTATCAGTCTTTTCTATTTGAAACTCGTTAAACAATTTTTGTGATGAAAGAGAAATTATATTGTTGAAATTTAGTAGTGACTCAAATTCACCAAACTCATCATTGTTTACAAAGTATTTTTTGTTTTCAAAATTAAATACAATACTGAGTACATCAATATTTTTATCCAATAATTTTATTTCTAATTTCTCTTTTTCATTCTCGTTTTTATTTAAGTTAGTTCTTTCACCAAGAAATCTATTAAGTTCATATTTAGAAATTTCATTTCCAGAATCTTCTAGAATCTTGTTGTCAAGAAATATAGTTTCACTTAGATTTGTTGTTGGTATTTCAAGATCTAAGTCTGTTTTTATTGTTGCCAAGTCTTTGCTCATATTTAATAAATCTTTATGTTCTTCAAAATTTGACTTTAATTTTGGTGTCAATTCATCCAAATTTTTATAAATATTTGATATTTTTTTATACTTTAGTAATAACGATATTGCTGTTTTTTCACCAACACCCGGTAAGCCAGGAATATTATCTGATTTGTCACCCTTTAAGGCTAAGTATTCAATATATTGATTCGTATTGATTTGATACTTTTCAGTAAAAACATTGCTATCAAATATTTCAACATCAGATATTCCACGCTTTGTATACATAATATGAGTTTTGGAACTAATTAATTGGAATGAATCTCGATCTCCTGTAACTATTGTTACTTTCTTATTCTTTTTATTAAAGTGTTTTGACAAACTACCTAAAACATCATCAGCCTCAAACCCTTCAAGCGAAACTTGAGGTAAGTTAAATTTAGTAAGCAGACTTTGAAGTTTATTAATTTGAATTTTAAAGTTATCAGGTGATGAACTTCTATTAGCTTTATAGTCTTCGTATATTTCATTTCTAAAGGTTTTTTTCGAGACATCCCATGTAATAATAATTTTTTCTACATCGTAATTATTCACAAGCTTAGATAGCATCATAAGAAATCCATGAATTACATTTGTAGGAAATCCATCTTTTGTCTCTAAAGTTTCAGGTAATGCATAAAAGGCTCTAAATGCAATGCTGTGGCCATCAATTAGGAATATCACTCTCTCATTTTAAACTTAATAAAATTTTCTCTCATTCATCTGCATATCAAATATAATCTTATTAAAGCCCGGATGGCGGAATTGGCAGACGCGCTGGATTCAAAATCCAGTATCTTCGGATGTGGGGGTTCGACTCCCCCTCCGGGTACATTTGTTGAATACGTTTATATATAAATTCAAAATTACTTAATAATAGAATATGAACAATAAAACAATTATTGGTGTTACGATTTTTTTCATTATTTCAGTAATTTTCTACATAACGTTTTCCTCATTAAGCACAGATAATTTTGGTGATAGTTTTGTAGAGCAAATTAGAATTGCTGATAGTGAGGATACTTTAGAAAATTACTCTGATGATACCTTAATACAAGTTGGAAAAGATATTTGTAATAGTTCAAATCAATGGATTGATGAGCAAGAATCACTTAATGTTATATTAAATTTACTCAATGATAATGATATTAAAGTTGATATAAATAATAGAATTATTCCAATACTTCGCTTTCAATCTACTTACGAACTATGTCCGGAAAACATCTCAGTCTTAGAAGGCTTGTTCATAGATGCAAAATAAATTAATAATTCAGAGAATTCCTCAACTAATGATTGGACTTTTTTTATGTGGTTTTGGATTGGCTTTTACTATTGAGGCTGGCCTTGGATTAAATTCCTGGGATGTTTTTCACGATGGATTTAGTAAATTAATAGGAGTTAAAATTGGGTTTGCTGGCGTCCTAACAGGTTTTATTTTACTCTTAGGGTGGATTCCACTGAAACAAAAACCATTTATAGGCACTATTTTAAATATCTTAACTATTGGAAACGTGATCGATCTAACTATGTATTATTTGCCCAGTCCAGAAATCTTGTCCGTAAAAGTAATCTTTCTCGTATTTGGAACTGTGGTGTTTGCCTTAGGAGTAGGTGTTTATGTTGGTTCTGGGCTTGGACCAGGTCCCAGGGATGGAATTATGGTTGGCATAGCTAAATTAGGTCCAAGTATAAGAGCTACAAGAATTGGAATTGACTTTACTGCGTTTGTAGTTGGGGTATTACTGGGTGGTTCTTATGGACTAGGTACAATCTTCATGGTTGTTACAGTTGGGCCTATTGTTCAATATTCATTAAAACGTTTTGATAAAGGCGCTATATTTTCACTTTAGATATAAGTGAATTTTGATTAATTTCTTTTTTTTCTTTGGTTAAAAGCAATCCTTTAAAATAAATTAAACGTCTTACAGAAGAAATGAAGTCAAATTTATTTACATCAACTTTTTTATTCAAATCATCAACTTTACTCCACTTAGTGCTGTTAACTCTTAAGACAAGAGAATCAACTGTCTCAATATGGGTATTATTTTTTATCAATCCTTTACATTTTTGAGAACAAACGAAATATTTTTCAGAAACTTGTTTATATAAAGTTCTCCCACAGTAATTACATCTGGTGTTGTTTTCAGTCACTATAAATTATTTTTTTACTATTTCTTGAGTAGAGTTTGGTAAAGTTTTTAATATTCTTCTAGGATTACCCCTAAATTTAACTCTAGAGGCCTGTTCTTGTCCCATAAAGCAGCCTTTGTAAAAGTCAACAAAACTTTCTAGCCATTTAATCTCATTAGGTAATAATCCCGATTCAATGATCTTTAATGAAGGAAGCTCATAGGCCATTTCAACTTCAGACCAATCAAGGTGATGTTCAGCTTCATTAGTTGGTTTAACACTAAGAGTATCTTCTTTCTCATTAATTTCGAAAAATACATCTTCTTTAACAATATTTAATTCACATTTGATACGAATTTTGTACTTTTCTAATACTTTTTTCAATTCAATCAAATTACTTTCAGATTGATAAATTTTTAATAAATCGTTTTGTCTTGAAAATATAAACCAAAAGTTTACTTTTCCATCTGGACCTAATAAATATGAAAACTTATATTCGTTTTCACTTATAGAGTTCGATACAAGTGAATCAATGAAAGTGTAAGAATCACTCCCCTCAACATATAAAGAATTTAATGATTTTAAAACTTTCATAATCTAAATAGTACTTAACCAATCTAAATTAAGTATGTAGAGAATTTCTTGAAAAAATGATGCAAGTATATAAACTCTGTCAGTAAATATTAAATAACCTAATGCAATTAATGTCACACCAGAAACATTTGTTGAGTATTTTTGAAAACTTTTAAATACTTTGTTATTGAAATTAATCCGATCTGAAAGGATTGCAATAGTAATAAAAGGAACAGCTAAGCCTAATGAAAATAACATTAGGTACATTACTCCCGAATACAATGTTTCAGATTTAGATGACAGAGTTAACAAAGCTCCAAGGACTGGTCCGATACAGGGAGTAAACCCAAAGCCGAATGTAAAACCCATTATAAAGTTTTTAGATTTTGAAAAATTGTTGATATCAACATAGTTTGAACTATAAAAATATCTTTTATTAAGAGATGGTATTAATAAAACCAAACCAAAAATAATTATGATAACGCCACTGATTTGACCAAGAATTGTAGCGTTTCTACTAAAAAAAGAACCTACAGAACTTGCTAATGCACCTAGTGAGACAAAAACAATAGAAAATCCTAGTGCAAATTGAACTGCACCATTAATTTTCGATATTTTTGAATTTTTATTTATAGAAAATATGGCAAAATACCCAGGGACCAATGGAAGGACACAAGGTGAAAAAAATGATAAAGCTCCAAAGAAGAAGGCTATTGATGCATTAATTTCCATAAACTAAATATATACCTCAACTTGATATAAAAAAAATTCTACTTAAATCCTTCTTTTCTTCTATATTTTGAACAAATAATACAAACTTCTAAATTATGTCCTCTAGCAGGACAATATTCACGACCATAAAAAATAATCTGAAGGTGAAGTTTGTTCCACTTACTTTCTGGAAAAAGTCTTTTTAAATCTTTTTCTGTTTTTTCTACATTTTTTCCTGTCGACAAACCCCATCTCCATGCAAGTCTATGTATGTGTGTGTCAACAGGAAAAGCAGGATATCCAAATGCTTGACTCATAACAACAGATGCAGTCTTATGACCAACACCAGGTAAATTTTCTAGATCTTTAAAGTTTTGAGGCACTTTAGAGTTGTGCTTATTAACTATTAATTTTGACAAACCACTAATTGCTTTTGATTTTTGAGGGGATAAACCACATGGTCTAATTATCTTTTCAATTTTACCAACTGGTAATCTTGACATCTTTAAAGGTGTATCTGCATTATCAAATAAAATTGGAGTAATCTGATTTACTCTTTCATCTGTGCACTGTGCAGATAAAACAACAGATACCAAAAGAGTAAATGGGTCCTTATGTTTTAGTGGAATAGGGGTTTTTGGATATAGTTTCTCTAAGATATTGACAATATCTTTTACTTTTCTATCTTTACTTATTACCACTATATTATTTTATACAACATATTAAAGTTCTCTCATATGTTCATTAATGAAAAAAACAAATCGCTAATTGCATTATTTGTATCTGCATTATTTTTCGGTTCAACTTTTTTAATTGTAAAAAATTTACTGAGTATTTTTAGTCCAACTTTTGTTGTTTTTTTAAGATATTTAATCGCAGCATTCTTTTTTGCTGTAATTGGTGGTATACCTGAAAAAAGAACTTGGAAACCCGGTTTAATGATGGGATTATTTTTATGGCTAGGATACATAACTCAAACACAAGGTTTGTTAACTACATCCACTATTAATTCAGGTGTTGTAACTGGATTTTATGTAGTACTTACACCTTTTTTATCTAAATTTATTAACAAAACAGACTTAGAAGCAAAAAACTACATATATTCATTTCTCGGATTCACCGGCATAGCCCTTATATCAATAAATGATATTTCACAAGTGTTTGGAAACTTGTTTACTCTAATTTGTGCTGTAGCTTATGCAATGCATATAGTTCTCGTTGAAAGATATGTAAAGAATCAAAATATTTCACAACTAATGTTTGTTCAGTCATTAACAGGAGCGGTTTTGTGTTTACCATTAATAACCTTTTCGGAGTTTGAATTTTTGTATGAAAATATATTTCCAATAGTATTTTTGGGATTAGTAGTTAATGTTGGAGCATTTTATTTACAACTGTACGGTCAAAAAATAATAAAAGCTTCAACTTCAGCATTGATATTAAGCATGGAAGCTATATTTGCTTTACTAATTGGAATTTTAATAGCAAATGAGTATCTAAATATTTTGAATTGGTTTGGCGTACTTATGGTCTTATTATCAATCTTTTTAGTTGTTAAAGAATAGATTTTTCTTTATTTAAAGAGTTAATAAATTTCATAATAATTCTTAATAAAAAAACTAGTACGAAAAATGATGCAATAAGAATAATTAATAATCTAGGACCTTCAGTTATCGGAATAACACAGTTGACAAGGTCATTACAAATTCCAAATCCATTTCCACCTCTGGAAATATCATAAATAATTAATAAGGGGTAAGCCAAAATAATTAATAAAGAAACAAGTATTAAAAAAACAATTATCCTTAATAAAAACATATTTTTTTTATTTTAATATAGTTACATAAATGAAAGTTAAATTAGTAAGTTATTCTACGCCAACAGAAGAGTTTCTAAATGAAGGAATTGATAATGCTCAAGAATTGGTAGCTTTTTGTGCGCGAGTCTCAAACCCTTCAAATCAATTAAATACCGAAACAAGTGAAAAACTAATAAAGTATCTAATTAAAAACGCACATTGGTCTCCTCTTGAAATGGTCAGTGCATGTCTTGAAATAGAAACAACAAGAGACATTGCAAGGCAAATTTTAAGACATAGATCGTTTAGTTTCCAAGAATTTTCTCAAAGATATGCAAATCCTGTTAAAGATCTAGAATTTGTAACTAGAGAAGCCAGGCTTCAAGATCTTAAAAATAGACAAAACTCTATTGAAAATGATGACGAAGAAATTTCAAATATGTGGATTGAAAAACAGGAACATCTTATTAACGAAGCTAGAGAAACATATAATTGGGCAATTGAAAATGGAATTGCTAAAGAACAGGCACGTGCAGTCTTACCTGAAGGAAATACTGTTAGCAGGATGTATATGAATGGCACACTTAGAAGCTGGATACATTACATTGAATTAAGATCTGGGAATGGAACTCAAAAAGAACATATGGAAATAGCAGTTGCGTGTGCAGAGGTTATTACCAAAATTTTTCCTATGAGTAAAAATCTTGATTAAGAATCTAATTTATACTTGAATACTAAATAGTCTTCCTCAACTGTAAATTCTGAATCTGCAATTATCATATAATCCTGAAAATCAGTTTCAGCTTGTTTGATAAATGCCATGCGATCGTCTCCACCAACAGGTGGAATGGATCTGTTTTTTACAGCTTCTGCTCTTTCTTTATATCTGTTTATAAAATCTTCTACGTTAAAACTCATATATTTATCATTTTACTTAACTAGTAAGCAATGTGTTAATCTCATTTTTCAATTGATTAGTTTTTTTAACTTTTATTTCTTTCAATTCAAGTAATTTAGTATTTTGTTCTCCATGAACCTCTAACTCAACATTTGAGAGACCCGGATATTTCTCGAGTAATTCTTTCAGTAATATAAGATTTTTCTTATCTAATTTTTCCTCAGTTACAGATATTCTTAATGGTGAAGTGTCTAAATCTTCAACCATTTTTGATGGCTCTATTACTTCAATGTCTCTTGCTCGAATAGTGTTTTCAGAACCTCCAACATAGGTGCCTGAAACCTTAAGATATATTTCTCCATCAATACTGCTATTGTATTTATCTACTAGCTTGTTAAAAATTAATACACCAGCTGAACCAGATGTATCTTGTAAATCAAATTGAATCCACGGGTTTCCCCTTCTTGATACTCTTTTTTGCACATTGGAAATCAAACCAGCAATAACAACATTTATTTCCTCTTCCTCGTCAAATGATTGTAACTCTAATATAGAGTGCGAAGATTCTGATTTAAGCACTTCTCCATACCCATCTAGTGGATCTTCACTAACAAAAAAACCTAACATTTCTCTTTCTCTTTCTAGTTTTTCTTTCTTAGTCCACTCAGTGTCTTTGATAGTTGTTAATTTATCTGATTGATCATCCAAATCAAATAATGAAGTTTGGTTATTTGCTTTTTTATTTTTATGATCTTTAGCGTCGTCAATTAAATCAGGTACTGCATCAAACACACCTTTTCTTGAGTGTCCAAAAAAATCAAACCCTCCCCCTTGTGCTAAAGCTTCTATGCCTCTTTTGTTTAATGATCTTGAATCTATTCTTGATAAAAAGTCTTCAATTGATTTATAGGGTCCATTTTCATTTCTTTCTAAAACAATTTTTTCCGAGGTTACATCTCCAACATTTCTAACAGCAGATAGACCAAAAAGTATTTCGTTATCATTAACAGTAAAATCTGACGCACTTCTATTTATATCTGGAGTAGACACTTTGACTCCCATGTCTCTAGCTTCAGAAAGAAATATTGCTGTCCTATCTTTATCCCTTTTTACCGCAGTCAATGAAGCAGCTATATACTCTGCAGGATAGTTTGCTTTTAAGTAAGCAGTTTGATAAGCAAGAAGTGCATAAGGTACGGAATGGCTTTTATTAAATCCGTAACCAGCAAAAAATGCTATTTGATCAAATAGTTCTATTGCGAATTGCTCAGAATATCCACTTTTTACAGATCCTTCAGTAAATTTTTTACGCTGCTCCTCCATTACTTGAGGAATTTTTTTGCCCATTGCTACCCTTAGATTGTCTGCTTCCTGTAAATTGAATCCTGCAATTTTTTCAGCAATCTGCATAACTTGCTCCTGATATAAAATCACTCCATAAGTCTCACTCAAAACGTCCTCTAAGTCTGGATGTAAATATTCAATTTCTTTACGAGAGTTTGCACGATCAGTAAATTCATTATGCATTCCAGCACCCAGTGGTCCGGGCCTAATTAATGCAACTAAGGCAACAATGTCTTCAAATCTCTTTGGATTTAAACTTCTGGAAACTGACTGAGCAACCCTGCTTTCCAGCTGAAACACTCCAGTCATTCTTCCTTCAGAAAATAAGTTGAAAGTTTTGTCATCTTGTAAATCTAAATTATCAATGTCTAAATTTTTATCACCAATTAACTCTATGGTTCTATCTACAATTGATAAGTTTCTTAAACCTAAAAAGTCCATTTTTAAAAGACCTAATTGTTCAACTGTGTGCATTTCATACTGTGTAACTATTTCTGCATTTTCTCCTTTTCTTTGTATTGGTAGAAAATTAGTTATTTTGTCAGGTGATATCACAATCGCTGCTGCATGTATCCCATCTTGACGCCTTAAGCCTTCGAGACCAAGGGCTATATCAATTATTCTTTTAACTTCTTCATCAGCAGAATATTGTTTTCTTAATTCTTCTGAAGCAGAGTAAAACTCTTTGCTATAACCACTCTCATTATTTTCATCAAGATTTAAACATTCAGATATAGTGGCCGTGTTTCCAAGAATCATAGGTGGCATCAATTTTGCTACTTTATCACCACTGGAAAATGGCAGACCTAAAACTCTTGCTGCATCTCTTATTGCCTGTTTTGCTTTTATAGTTGCAAATGTGACTATATGAGCAACTCTATCTTGGCCATATTTATCAATAGCATACTGGATAACATCTCCACGATATCTTTCATCAAAGTCCATATCAATATCAGGAAGTGATTTCCTTCCCTTATTTAAAAACCTTTCAAAAATTAATCCATATTTTAAGGGTTCTATTCCAGTTATACCTAGGCAGTACGAAACTATGGAACCAGCAGCTGAACCTCTTCCAGCACCAGTTCTAATGTTTTTAGACTTTGCAAATTCAATTAAGTCTCCAACAATTAAAAAATATGAAGCAAACCCCATAGAGTTAATTACTTCAAGTTCATAATCGATTCTTTCAAGTACTTCTTTGTTTACGTCTTCATATCTCTCTTCTGCCCCAATTAATACTTTCTTTTTTAAATATTCTTCAACACTTATGGAATCATCGTCGACTGGAAAGTCAGGAAGATAATCTTGATCAAAATCAAATTCATAGTGAACTCTTTCAGCAATTTTTAGAGTATTATCGCAAGCATCAGGAAATCTATCATCTGGAAATAGCATCCGCATCTCTTCGGATGACTTTACATAAAACTCTTCACCTTCAAACTTGAATCTATTTTCATCCTCCATAGTTGCATTTGTTTGAACGCAGAGTAAAGCATCGTGGGCTGAAGAATCAGCTTTTGCAACATAATGTGAATCATTAGCTGCAACAAGAGGTGCTTCTAACTCTTCAGATATTTTTACCAACTCATCTAAAATTTCCATTTGTTGTGGAATGCCATGGTTATGCAACTCTATAAAAAAATTCTCTTTACCAAATATGTCTTGATAATTTTTTGCTTTTTCTAAAGCTTTTTCAAAACTTTTTTCATTTGCAGTATTTCCCTCTTCTCTAGAACCATCTGGTGCTAAATGTTGAGCTACTTCACCTCCAAGACATCCTGATAATGCAATTATTCCCTCGGAGTGTTCTCTTAATAATTCATAATCGACACGTGGTTTATAATAAAAACCTTCAAGATAAGCTTTGCTAACTAGTTCGACTAAATTTTGATAACCAATATTGTTTTCAGCCAAGAGAGTAAGATGATATCTTTTATTTTTGCCTCTTTCTGGCTTTTCAAACCTTGAACCTGGAGTTACATAAGCTTCGTAACCTATAATTGGTTTTATATTTTGTAATTCAGCTTGGCGAACAAATTCTAAAGCACCATAAAGATTTCCATGGTCAGTTATTGCAGCAGCTGGTTGATTTAACTCTTTTACTTTCTTAAGGTAATCATATATCTTTGCTGCGCCATCAAGCATTGAATACTCAGTATGTGCATGAAGATGTACAAAAGATTTACTCATAGACCAATTGTAAAGTTTTTTTAAAAAATTACATGTTCATTATCGAAGTAAAATAATCTGGCTCATTAATTGAAAATTTATAATCTTTATCAAACAATTCGAATTCAATATTGTAAGACTGTAAACAAATTGTGTTTTGATTTAATTCATTTACCTTTTTTGCACCATAGAGAATGTCGTTTACTATTGGTGTCTTTAAATACTCAAAATGAGCTCTAATTTGATGATTTCTACCAGTGATTAAATCAATTTCTAGCAAGGAATAGGAATCAGTTTTTAAGATAGTTTTGTATTTAGTTATAGCTTCTCTTCCATTCTTGCCAACTTCTCTCTTTTTTCTGTTATTTTGAGAATGTATTAACGGGAGATTAATTTCACCAGTTTTACTCTTTAAGGAACCTTCCACAATTGCTTTATACTTTTTTTTAATTTTTCTTTTTTTAAAATCTTCTTGAAGTTGATTGAAAGCTTCATTATTAATAGGACAAACTATAAGTCCAGAAGTCACCCTATCTAGTCGATGTACAATGCCCTCTCTTTTATACTCTCCTACTTTACTAATATTAAAATTTTCAATCAGAAAATCTCTGAGAGTATATTCATCTGAAGAGTCTGTTGGATGTACCAATAAACCATGGGGCTTGTTTAAAATAACAAACAAATCGTTTTCAAAAACTATTTCAGTATTAATCTTTTTTTATCTCCGAATAAAGTAGCAACACAATACCGATTGATATATATGTATCAGCAAGATTAAAGCTCGGGATAAATAATAATTCTACAAAATCTGTTACTTTTCCATCATTGTTTGTAATTAAATTCCAACCCCTCTCTCCTAAATTTCCAACTGCTCCAGATAATATAAGTACTAAAGAATATAGCTCCAAACTTCGTTCACGAATATCTTTAATTTGTACAATCAGCCAAATAAATACGAATAATGACAATATATATGTAAAAATTGTGTAATCACTGAATAAACCAAAGGCAATTCCTGTATTATATGTCAAATCGATTGTGAGTATTCCTTCAAAAACAACATACTCTTGAATGTTATTATCCCTGATTAAAAACTTTGTTAAAAGATCCAATAAAGCTAGAAGTATTACAAGATAAAATGGTATGTATTTGTTTTTAAGCTTCAAGTGCTTCTGCACACTCTTTACGTAAAGTCGCATAAGGAAGAGCCTCAAGTCTTGCAACAGGGATAGGTTCGCCACAATTTTCGCAATTTCCATACTTTTTCTTCTTAATTAGAACAAGAGCATGCTCAATTTGATTTAACAAATGTCTTGTATTTTCATCAAGTGTCAATTCTTTTTCTAACTCAAAAGCCATTGACCCTCCGTCGGCGGAAGTTGGATCAGGGCTTCTTTCTGCTGAAGCTTCAGAAAGTCTTATTTTTTCTCTTTCCTGATGGTGCTGTTCTAAAATAGCTAATAATTGATCTCTTTCAGCCTCAAGCCTTTTTTTAAATTTTTTAATTGTATTGGGTGATAATTGTCTTGCCATTTTATTTTTATTAATGAATGTATATTAGCCATTTTTTAAAAAAAATATAGAAATTTATTATTATTTAAAACTTTATTTATTGGCACAAATTGCACTAGAAACCCTATAAAATCTAATGATATGTTTAAAAGGGTTGAAAACAACATAAATTTAGCTCAAGTAGAGAATGAAATCTCAAACTATTGGGATGAAATCGATGCTTTTCAAACATCTTTAAATAATCGAAAAAATGACAAAATTTTTAGATTTTATGATGGACCACCATTTCCAACTGGAAGTCCCCATTATGGAAATCTATTAGCTGGTGTAATAAAGGATATTGTTCCTAGGTACTGGACGATGCGAGGTTATTACGTTGAAAGACGATTCGGTTGGGACGTTCATGGATTACCAATAGAAATGGAGGTTCAAAAAAATCTTAATTTAGAAGATCCTCAACAAATTGATGAATATGGGATTGGTAAATTTAATGAAGCTTGTAGAACTCAGGTGCAGACTAACACTGAAAACTGGGAAAAAATTACGAGAAAAATTGGTAGGTGGGTTGATTTTGAAAATGATTATAAAACAATGGATATCGATTTTATGGAAAGTGTCTGGTGGGTTTTTAAAGAACTATGGGAAAAAGACTTAATCTATCAGGACTATAAAGTTTTACCTTACTCATGGGCTGCTTCTACCCCGTTATCTAATTTTGAAGCAAATATGGATTATAGAGATGTTGAAGATCCATCAATATACTTTACGCTAAATGCAAGAGAAGATTTCAATAATGTAAAAAAGGGTGATAAATTTTTGGTTTGGACTACAACACCATGGTGTATTCCAGGCAACCTAGCTATTGCTATTGGTAAAGATATCGATTACTCCCGTGTCAGTATGAATGATGAGTTTTATTGGATTGCAACACAAAGGCTTCAAGAATTAGATGAGTTTGAAGTAGAAATTATTTCATCATGTAACGGAAGTGAACTTATTGGTTCATCATATATTCCAGCATATAATGAATACGAAAATCTATATTCTGATGGTGCATTCAGATTAATTCATAGTGATGATACAAACACTGATTCTGGGTCTGGCTTAGTTTCTCAAGCCCCTGCTTACGGAGAAAGTGATTTTTATGCACTTAAAAATTCTGGAATAGATGTAATAGCAGACCCAGTCACTCTCTCTGGTAAATTTGATAATACATTTAAAGAGTTGGAAGGCTTAAATGTAAAAGATGCTGACTCAGTAATTATGACCCAATTAAATGAACGGGGTAATCTATTTAGTCAAAAAACTGAGATGCATTCTTATCCTTTCTGCTGGAGAACAGGTACACCACTTATCTACAAAGCTATTCCTACCTGGTTTGTTAATGTTGAAAAAATTCGTGAGAGAATGGTTGAGCTTAATAAAGAAACTCACTGGGTACCGGGATTTATTGGAGAAAAGAGATTCTCTAACTGGTTAGGAAATGCTAGAGATTGGGCAATAAGTAGAAACAGGTACTGGGGAAGTTGTATTCCAGTCTGGATAAATATAGATGACCCTGACGATAAATTATGTATAGGTTCGGTTGAAGAACTAAAAAACTTAACTGGGAAAGAAATTACTGACTTGCATCGTCATTATTTAGATGACCTAATTATTGAAAAAGAAGGAAAGACTTATAAAAGAACTTCTGAAGTATTAGATTGTTGGTTTGAATCAGGTGCGATGCCATATGGCCAACAACACTACCCATTTGAGAATGAAGAGCTTTTCAAGCAAGGGTTCCCAGCTGATTTTATTGCCGAAGGTCTAGATCAAACAAGAGGCTGGTTCTATACACTTACTGTTCTTGCAGTAGCATTATTTGACTCTGTAGCTTTTAAGAACTGCATTACAACTGGAATGATATTAGCTGAAGACGGCAGAAAAATGAGTAAAAGTTTAAAGAACTATCCAGATCCTGAAGAACTATTAAATGAATATGGTGGTGATAGTTTAAGAGCTTACTTGATCGACTCGCCTGTAGTTAGAGGTGAACCACTGAAATTCTCTGAAGAGGGAGTCAAGTTAGTAACTAGAAATATCATACTCCCACTTTGGAACAGCTATTCATTTTTTTCAACTTATGCAAATGCTGATGAAATAACAAATGAAGATTTAATGAAAGCATTGCCGGTTGAAGAAAGAAGCTTGATGGATAGATGGATAATTTCGTCTTTACAGTCCTTAATTAAAACTGTGAATGAAAAGATGGAAAATTATTATCTATATGAAGTAATCCCTCCACTTATGAACTTCGTTGATGAGCTAACGAATTGGTATGTTCGTTCTAATAGAAAAAGATTTTGGAAAGAAAAAGGTATTGATGATATTGATAAAATAAATGCTTTCAAAACTTTACATGAAGTACTACTTGAATTTAATAAAGCTATGGCTCCTGTTCTCCCATTTATTTGTGAAAAAATATATCAGGGTTTAATAGATGAAGAAAAAACGAGTATACATTATTGTGATTATCCTGAATCAAATCCTAAGTTGATTGATAAAGATTTAGAAGAAAGTGTTGTTCTTGCTAAGAAAATTATTAAAAGTGTCAGAAATTTAAGAGTCAAATTAAAGCTTCCAAATAAGCAACCTTTAAACTCTGTGACTGTCATTTCAGATAATAAAAATATAAGTAGTCAATTGAACATTATTAGTAACCTAATAATGAATGAGGTTAATGTAAAAGAAATTAAAATTGATGAAAATGTTGAAGATTGGATTGATTACGAATTTAAACCGAATTTCGAAGCTCTTGGGCCAACTTTGGGTAAAGACATAAATAAAGTATCAAAATATCTCTCCAATATTACCGAAGATCAAAAAAGATCTTTACTGGATCAAACATCTATTGTCATAGACAATTTAAATGTAAATGTTGAAGATATTGATATTAAGTTAAAGAAAAAGAAAGATATTGAGGAATTAGATATAGTTGAGAATTTTAGTTTATTACTAGATACTGAACTAAGTGAGTCTTTACTAATGGAAAGGCTCTCACGCGAACTAGTTTCTTATATCCAAAAAGAAAGAAAAAATCAAGGACTTGATGTCACAGACAGAATAAAGTTAACTATTTCATCTGAAGACGAGTTTGTTCACGAAACTATAACTAATTTTTCAAAATATATTACAAATGAAACACTTACTTTAGACTTGATTACTAAGAAAGAGTCTTCCGTAAACAAAGTTTATGATAGATTTTTAGATATTTTTATAGAAAGATCAACAAACAACTCTTAAGATATACGGTTGAACAAAATTAAATCCAACAATAAGGATTAGTGGTGATAAATCAATACCTGCCATGCCTATTCGTAGTGCTGGAATTCTAGATCTAATTGGAGCAAGTATTCTCTCAAAGTATCTATCTAACACACTTTTTACTTGTCCAATAGGATGGTCATAAGGTACCTGTATCCAACTTAGAATTATCCATGCAAAGAGGGAGTAGTAAAATAATCGAAATAATAAATATGTAACACTACACATTTATTTTATACAAACCTAAATCTTGGAGTCTTTCTCTTTCTGTAGAACTCAATGAAGAGTTTGATGGCAGTATCAAAAAAACACCATCACGATTTATTGATCTTATAGTTGAATTGCTCATAAAAGCCATTCCTGTTACAAAATCTAAAATTCTTCTTCTCTCTTGTTGGTCAGGTATATCTCTTATATCCATTGCAACTATAAATTCGTCTTTTATAGCAATTCCTAAATTATGAATTTCAGAAAATGATCTTAAAGCTTTAATTTCTACTTCATCTTTAGGTGAATGAACCCTAATGTCTCCAATATTTTCGTCATCAATAAATCTATTTTCTCCGGATGGCCTAACAGTAGTTTGTTGAGTTGACATAACTTCCTCTACAGACTCAGGCTGCTTTAATCCAATTGAGATGAGAAATTTTTCTAACATTATGTAAATAGTTTAGTTCCTATACGAACTATTGTAGCACCGTAATCAAGTGCTACTTCGTAATCATTAGACATGCCCATTGAGAGTTCACCTTTGTAACTGTAATCCATAATTAATTTTTCATTTATATGGTGCATTTCTGAAAAAATAGTCTTTGGGTCAGAATTTATATCAGGGATTGTCATCAAACCAACTACAGTAATTTTTTTCTCTATGCAATATTCATAAAATTTAAAGACTTGATTTTTAGTCACTCCGCTTTTTTTTGGATCGTTGTCTATATTTACTTGAATTAAGTAATTACAGTCAATATCTAGTTTTTCTGATATATCGATTTCTTTTTCTCGTGAAATTGTATGTATGTATTTAAAGTTTTTAACAATTTCTTTAAGTTTTCTGGATTGTATTGGAGCAATAAAATGATAATCAACATCTTTATAAACTGTTTTGTGCAAATTAAAGTCAGTTAATCTATTTTCGCCAAATTCTCTAAATCCAAATTCGTACAAAAATTTTATTTCTTCGTTTGTCCTGTTTTTTACTACTGGTAAAAGTTTTGCACCATAAGACACAACTTTTGAATTAATTAACTCTAAGTTACTTATTTCCATATAACACCAAATTGTCTTGAAGAAGTTTTATTTTCTCTATAAGAATTGTAAGAACTGTTGCAGATTGTACATATTGACGATATTTCAACTTGAAAGCCTTCTTTTTCTGATAAATCTTTCAAGGCTTTTGACATATTTAAAAAGAACATCCCATCTCGTAGTTCGGTATAGTCATTAAAGTATTTTTTGACATCCTCTTTAACTTCATAGCAACATGACTGTGCATGTGGGCCAATAGAAATTGATAATTCATTTACATCAAATTTTTTGATTGCTTTTTCTAATATATTGTTCTTTAGACCTCTCCACCCAGAATGAATAGCACCTATTCTTTTTTTATCACTTAATAGAATTGGCATACAGTCAGCGGTTTGAACGACTAATCCTAACTTTGGCTCTTCTGTATAAATTCCATCAGAATCATATACTGCAGATGATTTCACAAAAGTGACTACGTCGGAGTGAGTCTGATTCATTGACGCAATGTATTCGATACCTGCATAGTCTTTTAAATTATTTACAGATTTAACACTCTTATCTGAAAATAAAGCCTTGGGAATTAATTTTGATTCGATCATCCTTTAATAAAATCAGGAAGACCGTCACCTCCATTATTCTCAAATTCACTTGACTCTTTAACTCTTCTGTTTGGTCTAGGGCCAAAACCTGCTGCTACAACAGTTACCTCTACAGCATCTCCAAGAGTTTCATCAATTGTATGTCCAAAGATAATTTCAGCATTATCATCTGCTTTTTCTGTAATTACTCTTGCAGCTTCATTTATTTCTTGAAGTTTCAAGTCTTCTGAACCAGTTATTGTTATAAGTACTCCCTCTGCACCATCCATTGTTGCTTCTAATAATGGTGAAGAAATTGCAGCCTGAGCAGCATTTGGAGCTCTTTGTTCTCCTGTTGATCTACCAATACCTAAAACAGCATTTCCTGCATCTTTTAGAATTGTTTTTACATCTGCAAAGTCAACATTAATTACTCCTGGTTGAGTGATTAATCCTGAAATCCCCTTAACACCGTTAGATAATATTTCATCTGACTTAAGATAAGCCTCACTTGCTTTAATGTCTTTATCTGAAATTTGTAAAAGTCTGTCATTAGGAATCACAATAAGAGTGTCTAATACATCTCTTAATGCTTGGACTCCTTCTTCTGCTTGAACAGATCTTCTTCTACCTTCGAATCCAAAAGGTCTAGTTACTACTCCTACTGTAAGTGCACCCAGCTCATGTGCAATTTCTGCAATAATTGGTGATGCACCAGTTCCAGTACCTCCACCTTCTCCAGCAGTTATGAAAACCATATCAGACCCTTTTAAAGCTTCTTCAATAAGTTCACGTGAATCAATTGCAGCTTGTCTTCCGACTTCAGGATTTGCACCTGCACCAAGTCCACGAGTTGTTTTTCTACCTAAATCAAGTTTTAAATCAGCTTTGGACCCTAAAAGGCTCTGTGCATCAGTATTAGCTGCAACAAAATCTACACCTTTAATGCCCATTTTTATCATTCTGTTAACAGCATTTGTTCCACCGCCGCCAACACCAACAACTTTAATAACAGCTGTGTAATTCCTAGGTCTCATATTTAAATTGACTCCTTTTTCTTTTGTAGTTCTTTTAGTTGCCATGTTTTAATCTCCATTCAATAAATAAACAATATCATTGGTCATAATTAAAAACATTTTAATCTCCATTCAATAAATAAACAATATCATTGGTGATAATTAAAAACAATATATTTTTCAAATTTTATCTATATCTATAGTTTAGATTTAGATTTATGAACAATTCGCAATTATATCTTCTTTGCTGATAAAGCGTATTTCTCCCTGACAATCTGAGTTTTCGATAAGAGACCCTAGTGCGGAAGATTTGCTTCCAAGATCTAATGGTTTTCCAAAGTCAATAAGGGTAGACCTGTACTCCCCAATGAAGAAATCTCCGTCGTAGGTGAAGTTGAAAGAATTAACGTCAAGATTGTAGCTTTTAAGTGTCATGATAAGTGATACCATTTCCCCATTAAACCCTGTAGGCACAGGACCGTTAGTTATAGTAAGAGAAGGTATAAGAAATATTTCATCTGATTCAATTTCCATCATATTTTTATAAAGGGTACTTTTTTTAGGTACAGAGCCTCTTAAATCAGTAATAGTCATTATCTTGTCATATTCGTTCAATTCTATTGTTATTTTATTTGGATATTCTTTTGTAATAATGACGCTTTCAATAGTTGGTATCTGCAGTATGTTATCGGAAAAAGTATCACTATTAACTAACCAAATGGATTGACCTAAAGCCGGTTTAATTAAATCAGCCTCATCAAATATCTCGTTATTACCTAGTACTTCAACTTTGCTTACTCTGAAATAAGCAGAGTTCAAGGTAAAGCCAGTATTTAAGATTATTAATAAAAAAAGACTAAATATTAAAAATGATCGAAAAGATACTTTCTCTTGTTCATTAAAATCAATTTCCATTTAGTTAAACTCACCAATAAACTGAATTTCTTCTTCGAGCATAACTCCGTATTTATCATTAACCTTTTCTTTTACATGCTGTACCAATTTGTATAAAGACAAGGCCTTTGCTCCCTTCTTTGCGATAAAAAAGTTAGCATGTTTGCTACTAACACTTACATTGTTAATCGAATATCCTTTTAAGCCTGCTTTTTCAATTAACTCCCCTGCGAAATAATCTTTAGTATTTTTAAACACACTTCCAGCGTTGTATATGCCTGGAGGTTGGCTTTTTTTCCTATTTTTATTGAATTCAGACATTTTCTCTGATATTTCTTTAGAATTTCCTTTTTCAAATTTTAAAATTGCCGACAATATAACTTTGTTGTTGAGATTGCTAGATTTTCTATAACTGTAATTTATTGATTTGGGATCTAATTTAACAAGCTGTTTTTGATCTAAGTCATAACAATTCACCTCTACAACATTACTTCCGATTTCATATCCATATGCTCCAGCATTCATTTTTAATGCACCACCAATAGAGCCTGGGATACCTAGTAAAAACTCTCCCCCTTCTAAACTTTCCTTTTTTAAATACCTCGACAAATCAGGTAGATACACACTAGAGCCAACTTCTAATGTGTTCTCATCGTTAAGTAAATTTATAAAATTAAAATCTGTTTGTAAAACATAACCTCTAAATTCGCTGTCAGCAAATGCAATATTCGATCCTTTTCCAAGAACGAATGTGTTGTTACTATTTATTTCTTTAGATATCTTGGAAAAATTATCTACATTATCTATAGTGATGAAGTTTTTACACAGACCACCAAATCTATATGTAGTTACCGATGAAAGATTTACGCTACTAGTTTTCATTTAAATATTTTAATATCTGAGGACCTAAAAGAGTAATATCTCCAGCTCCAATAGTTAGTACTGTATCTCCTGGAGAAATGTTGTTCTTCAAATAAGGAGGCACCATCCTAGGCGATTTTACATATTTGATCTTTTCACTTTCAAACATAAGACTAGAAACTCCTGGAATTGGCTTTTCTCCTGCTGAATATATGTCTGTAATAAGAGTCAAATCCGAGTATTCAAAAGAATTACTCAAATCATTAAAATTATCTCTAGTTCTTGTGTACCTATGTGGTTGAAACACTACTATTAATTTTCCTTGTGTATGTGCCTTTAAAGCTTTGGTAGTTGCTTTGATTTCAGTTGGATGATGCCCATAATCATCATAAAAATTTATACCATTAAATTCTCCAATGAACTCGGTTCTTCTTTTTACTCCAGTAAAATGTTCAATGGCATTCAAGCTTTGTTCTATTGATAATCCGTTCAAATTTGCTAAAGCAATTGCTCCAACGATATTTGAAATAAAATGATCTCCTATTAACTTTGTATTAATTTTGAATTTGTTTCCCTCAAACAGAAAGCTTGAATATGAATTTAATTTGTAATTAGAATCTTTAGAAGATGAGTAAGAAATATCTTCTGATCTTATTAATTTAGATAATTGATCATCATCAACATTAATTACGCATTTACCTTCTACGTTTGAAATAACATGCTTAAAAGCTTTTACTAAATTTTCAAAAGATCCAAAATAATCAATATGATCATGATCTATATTTGTTACGAGTAAGTTTTTAATTTGAATATCTTTAAAAGTATTGAATGCTTCATCAGTCTCTAGTATTAAGGGAAGATTTTTATCACCATAATGGCCACCTATCCCATTAAATGAGGTAACACCACCGTATATATACGATATATCGATGTCATTAAATTTAAACATATGCGCAAGTAAGGCCGTAGTAGATGTTTTACCATGTGTTCCCGTTATTCCTATTACGTCAACAGATGCAGATAATAATTTTAAAAAATCTGGCCTTGTTAAAACATTGGGTTGTTTTACAAAATCACTTAAGAAAGTAGATTCCATATTTATTGCTGATGAAACAATATATAATGTTTCGCTACTGTAAGTAGCATTAGAGATGTCAAAATCTACTTTTATACCATCGTTATTTAAAAGATTAGTAACATAAGAACTTCTTTGATCATATCCTGATACTTCTAAACCCTTTTGAAATAAATATTTTGCAATAGAGCTCATGCCAGAACCACCAATACCAACTATGTAACATGATTGAAAAGTATTAATTGATATACTCATAAATCTCCTCAGCTATAGATTTATTTCCAATAACTATTTCTGGTATATCTAAATTATTAGATTTAATTTTTACTGAAATTTCTGAAACTTTGCTTAATAACTCATCAAATGAATTCACTTTAAATCCAAATTTCTTATTCTCTAAATACTTTGCATTCAAATCTTGGTGAGACGATGTGGTGCCATGCTTGTATGGTACTACTATTTGTGGAACGCCTAAATAAGCAGCCTCAAGAGAACCTCCTCCTGCACGACCTACTAATATATCTATATTTTTGTAAAAATCATCCATGTCATTTAAAAATTCATAACTTTTATAATTTTGAAATTCTAATTTATTAGTATTCTTAGCTTTCCCTGTAATATGTAGAACATTAAAGTCCGCTGAGGCTTCGCTATTAAGAAACTGTTCAACATAGTTGTTTATTTCTTCAGACCCTTGACTTCCTCCAACAAAACCAATCGTCTGTATTCCTAATGGTTCAATATATTTTCTTCCTAATGTTGTGTTTACTACTGGTCCAGTATGTTTCAATTTACTTTTATTTATATTTTGAGTATCTTCAAATGATGTAAATATTGTTTTTGCAAACATTGCACTTATCTTATTTCCTAAGCCCGCATAAATATTTTGTTCCTGAATAAAAAATCTAGCTTTCAAAATTTTTGAAACAATTGCAGCTACTGGAGCAATGTATGCCCCTGTTGTAAGAACTACTGATATATTCTGGTCTTTAAGAATTTTAGTTACCTCTCTAATTGATCTTGAAATTGTAAAAATATTAAATATATATCCCACTAAACCTTTCTTTGAAGCGAATATTTCTGGAGTATGAATGCTTACATCTAAATTATCTAGATATTGTCTTCCCCGATTGTCACAAATAACAAATATATCTTCATTTTTAGTCCCTAATGCTTTTAATTCTCTTATAAGGTTTCGTACTGGTAGTACATGTCCCCCAGTCCCAACGCAGAAAAAACATATTTTTTTATTCATAATCTCTTGAATACATAATACCTAATGCTATAAAAATCGAAATCATAGCACTTGACCCATAAGAAACAAATGGAAGAACAATTCCCGTAATTGGAACAATGCCTACTGCACCACCTAAATTTATAACTGTTTGAAAAAATATCCAACTGCCAAAACCAACAGAAATTAGTTTTTTTATTTCATTTTTTTCTCTAATCGCTATAAGAAAAGTCGTTGAAATTAATATAAAAAAAGCTAAGACCAATAAAAATAAACCAAAAAATCCATACTCTTCGCCAATTATTGATGATATGAAATCAGAGTATGAGTTTGGTAAAGATCCCCACCTAGCTCTAGATGTGCCAGGACCAAGGCCAAAAAGACCTCCAGAACTAATAGCAATTCTACTTTGATTTAGTTGAAAGCAGTCCCCCAACAAATCTACACCATAATCACACTTTCTAGAAAGCCAGGTTTCTATCCTACTTAAACGATATTCACTCGATGTTGCGACAAAATATAGTGGCAAAATAGATGCAAAGATAGTTAGTGATGGATAAATAATTTTAATTTTTGAAAAAAATATTTGCGAAAACAAAATAAAACAGATTGAAGCAAAAGTACCATAATCTGGTTCTAATAAGACTAAGAAAGCACAAAGTAATGGTAGAAAGATAGATCTTACAAACTTTTTGAGATCAGTATCTTCTGTTATGTCATTTGATATTTGTTTAGCAACCCACAATATAATTAAGGGTTTTGCGAGCTCACTTGGTTGAAAATTAACAATCCCAAGGTCAATCCAACGTCTACTACCTCCTACTACTATTCCATAAGTTAAAACTAAAAATAGTGTGGTAGTAATAAAAACCATTGAAATAGAAGAGAATTTTTCGATGAAGTTAATATTTAAATTTTTTAAAATATTAAAAATAATAGCACCAAGTATTATCGCAGTTAAATGACGCTTTATGAAATAAAAATTATCACCATAAAGATTCAAACCTTCAACTGATGAAGCAGACACATTCAGTAATATTCCAAATGAAATTAAAAACAGCACAGAAAATATATTTAGTCTTTTAATGAAATTTAATGAATCGACTTTCAACTAATTTCACCTACTATCATTTCCTTAAAATATTCTCCTCTTTCCATATAATTCTTAAAATTGCTGAAACTTGATCCACCACATGAAAAAAGAACAGTATCAAATTTTTTATAATTATTTTTTATATATTTTTTTAAATCTTCAAAATTTTCATATTCAACAACTAAGAAATTATTACTATTGATATCAAATTCAGAATTTTTAGGTATCATAATTTCTTTTATTTCATTTGAAAGAGATAATCTTTTAATGTCTATTCCCTTTAAAAGTCCGTGCATTATAAGTAGGCAATTTTTAACTTTGAAAGATGCCTTATTAACTGATTCTAAATTCGTTGACTTTGAATCATTTATGAACTTAACTCCATTTTTAGTGTGAAAATGTTCAAATCTATGCTCTACTGATGATTGTGAAGTTAAAAAATTTAAAACATCTTCTTTGGGTATAGAAAATTCTTTACAGACATCTATAAAAATAGATACAAAATCATCAAAGTAATTATCTAAATTGTATATTTCCTCATTAAAATTTTTGACATTTTTAGGCAATATTCCTTCTATCTTGACTTGACTATCAACAGGTCCTAAAAAATTATTTTTCTGATCAGTAGAAAAATTAAATATTTTTAATTTAGAAGATACATACTTCTCAAAAGTTTCATGCCAATCAATATGGTCTTGATAGATATTTAAAACAACGGCCATTTCAAGTTCTATTTTGTTCATATGAGTCAACTGAAAACTTGAAAGTTCTAAAATCAAATAATCTAAATTATTCGAATCTGAGATTAAATTTAATGGTGAATTTCCTATGTTTCCAGCCGGTTTACTTTTAATATCATATTTATTTAAAATTCTGTTTAATAACGTAACAAAAGAAGTTTTACCATTAGTACCTGTGACACCTATAAGTTTTACATTATTTATTTCACTGAATAACTCAATGTCTGTCATAATTTTAATTCCACTTGATGATGCCATTCTTAGAATCTCATGATCTTTTTTTACACCTGGAGATACAAAAATAGTTTCTATATTGTTAATGTTTTCTGTATTAAATTTATATTTTTTATCTATATTTTCTTTATCATCGTGTATTAAGTAGTTTTTGTTTTGAGAAATTAAATATTGTTCAATATCTTGTCCTGTTGAGCCGTATCCAAGTATTAGTGAAGACTTCATTGCCCAAATAATACATAATCTGCATAGAACAAACCCAAGCCAATAACTACAGCAATACCATTAATTATCCAAAACCTCACAATAATTGTAGTTTCAGCCCAATTACTCATTTCAAAATGATGATGAATTGGTGCCATTTTGAAAACTCTTTTTTGTCTATATTTGAATGAAAGTATTTGTACAACTACAGAAACTCCTTCAAGAATAAAAAGAAAACAAAAGAAAAATATTAATCCATCTGCACCCAGAGCAAACAATATTAATGGGAATAGAGAACCTAAGAAATGCGATCCTACATCTCCCATTATAATTTTTGCAGGATTGGTATTCCACCATAAAAATCCTAAACAAGCACCAGCTACAGCAGAAATTAATAGCGAAAGTTCAACAGTTAGGAAATCATCACCTATAAAATTCGAATAATACGTTGGATGACGATAAATCCAAAAAGAGATAATTAAAATCCCTCCAAAACTAATTGCGCTACTTCCGGCAACCAATCCATCCAAACCATCTGTAAAATTTACCGAATTTGTAATACCTATAATAAAAAATATAATTATCAACCATTTAACAATGCCGATATCAAAACCTAAACCGCTAAAAAAGTAGAAGTTTGAATCATAATTTAAAAATATAAAATAATAAGCACTAATACAACCAATCAAAAATTGTAAAGCAAATTTTTGTGTAGGTTTTAATCCTAAATTTCTTCCAGCTTTAACCTTTAAATAATCGTCTATAAAACCTACCATTGCCATAAGAAAGGCCAGTACAAAAAGTAAAATAACATTTACATTCATAGAAGTTAATTCAACTTTAAATCCTTCTCCAATAGTCCAGAAATTTATATGAGATAATGAGTAGCCAGCAATAGTGCCAAAAACGATAAATAATCCTCCCATTGTTGGAGTTCCTTTTTTGTGATCGTGAAAATTTACCTCTTCTTGAATTTCTTGTCCTATATTTCTAGATCTGAAAAAATTGACACCAATCAATGTAGAAAAAATGACTACAAGAAAACTAATGCCACCAGATACAATTATTCCAATCAATTTTCTAACTCCATAATTTCTTTAGTAATTTGAACGTCATCAAAAGGTATGAATTTATTATCGATTTCCTGATATTTCTCATGTCCTTTACCTAATATTAATAAAACTTCATTCTCTTTTAATAATTGTACTCCTTTATGTATTGCTTCTTTTCTATCTAGGATTACATCTGAACTTTTATTTAGTGGAATACCTTCAAGTATATTTTTGGATATTTCTAAAGGGTCTTCATTTCTGGGATTATCATTTGTGATGATAACGTAGTCAGCGTTTGAGGAAGCCTCTCCCATTTTCATCCTCTTGCCTTTGTCTCGATCACCACCAGCACCTAATATTACATTTACTTTTTCATACTTGTTTTGAGCATATTTAATTGCCTCTTTTATTGCACCAGGAGTATGTGCATAATCTATTATTACAGTTTTATTGTTTCGATATATTGTTTCAAACCTTCCAGGTGGATTTACAACATATTGACTTTTATGTATCAAATCTTCCAGTTCAAATAAATTCGAGTAATAAGCCATAGAAAAAGCTAATAAAAAATTTTCAATAAATTTTGGGCCTGATAAATTAATCTGACACTCAACTTGATTACTGTCAATTGTGAATTTTAATATTTGTTCATTTATTTCTTTATATCTAACATCATTGTAATCATTTGTACCAATGCTAAATGATTCGATATTTGAAGCACTTACAATTTGAGAGCTTTCCGGAGAATCAATATATACAAATTTTTCAGACACTCCTTTTTGAAATAATTTTGCTTTAGAGTTCAAATAATTTTCAATTGAACCATGATAATCTAAATGATCTTGGCTTAAATTAGTAAAACCTGATACAAGAAATTTTAAATCCCCTAGTCTGTTTTGATCAAGAGCATGCGAAGAAACTTCAAGCGACACTGAACTAATATTCTCCTGTTGAAGCGAGATTAATTTTACAACATTAAATAATTTTGGGGTAGTAAGAATTTTCTCATTAGTGAATGAATATTTTTGTTTCTCATCAATAGTTCCAATGAATAAATTATCTGAACCAATAAGTTGATTCAAATAAAAAGCTGTTGTGGTTTTTCCATTAGTTCCAGTTATTCCAAAATAATTAAGACTTTTATAATTTGGACTTATCTTTTCAAGAATATAATTAAATACATTCGCATAATCTTCAAATATTAAAACTTTTTCATCTTGAATATCGCACTTATTACTTGTAATTACAAATTTCGGATTTTCATTTAAAGATGAAGAAACATATTCATTTAATTTATTATTATCGTCATGATTTATGCACAATATAGAGCCTTCAACTACATCAAATGTATGGTTTACAACTTTTGAATAATCTATATTCAAACTTTTTAGGTAATCTAAATTTAGATTTTTCAAATTTATTCTCCTGGTACTAAATAGCTTACAATTTTTTTGAATATTGGAGCGGCTGTTGATCCACCAGATACATATTCAGTATAAGGAGAAACCGAAGCTCCCCATAAGATAACAGATCCAACAATTGGTCCTTCATTTGTTTCTATAAAACCTGTAAAAGAAGTATTAAATCTATAATCTGAATATCCCACTCCCTCTATATGTGTTCTGCTTGTTCCAGTTTTACCACCAATTGTATAATTTTCCATAAAGATTGAGCGTCCAGTTCCATTTTCTCCTTCTACTACATTTATTAGTAAATTTTTTAATCTCTCTGATGAGTTAGAGTCAATTACTTGGTTTGGCGAATAATTAGAATACGGAGATTTAATTAATGTTAAATCAACATTTTTACCTCCATTAGCAATAATGCTGTAGGCTTTTACCATTTGCATTTGAGTAACATTTATTGAATATCCTATAGACAATGAACTAAGGCATGTTGTACATGTTTTATTTGGATCAAAACTTCCTTTAGACTCACCAGACAGCTCTATCCCTGTTCTTTTTGAAAATCCAAATTTTGAAAGAAATTCTTCTAAGTCATTAATATTTAAATCTTTTGTGGCAATAATTGTTCCAACATTTGAAGATCTTTCAATTATTTCTTTTACTGAAAGGTTGTAGGGTTCATGTTTAAGAAAGTCTTTGTAGCACCCTTTATAACCTTTGAAATCTTTTTGACATGAGTTTTCAATTAACTCAATAGTGTCTTCAACATAGTATTCTGTTTTTTCGTCTAATAAACCTTGTTCTAAGGCCAGTCCTATAGAAAATATTTTTAATGATGATCCTGGTTCATATTGTGCCCTTGTACTAATTAAGTCAATATTTATTGATTCTTTATCTCCTCTCTCTTCAGCAGAAATTAATACTTCTCCAGTATTAGCATTTGCAAAAACAACCGAACAATTGAACGCTTCTGTGTTTATTAGTGCTTCTTTACATAAGTTTGTAGCTAAATATTGAAGTTCAGAGTCAAGAGTTAATATCAGGTCTTCACCATGAATTGGTTGAGTAGTTTGAATATTTGCTTGTGGAATAATGCTTCCATTTGGTGCTGCTTCATAACTAATTTTTCCATCAGTACCTTCTAGTGTGCTATTAAAATAAAGCTCTAAACCCTCAATCCCATAATTGTCTGTATCAACAAATCCAACAATTTTTCTTATAGATGGAGTATGGATAATCCTTTTACTTGATGGTTCTATCATTACACCATCTAGACTCCAACTTTTTATTTCCTCACCTTTTTTATATTCAATATTTCTATCAAGATAAAAAAACCTAGAGGAATTCAGTATTTTATTAGCAATTTCAGTGCTATCTTTTTCAAGCAATGGAGACAAAAGTGTGGAAACCTCTTTGATGTTTTCTACTTTATCTGGATATATTCCTATGTTGAATGATTGTGTACTTGTTGCTATTGGTTGAAGGTTTTTATCATATATACTCCCCCTCTTAGCTTTAAGAGTTTCTGACTTTATACGGTAAGACAATGCTTGCTCTTGAAAATATTCGGAGTTTGTAAATTGTAAATCGTAAACATTTTTTAGAAATAAACCACTAAAAATTGTAAAACTGCTGAAAATAACAATAAATAAACTCCAGTTCTTAATTTGGTTGTAATTCATTTTCCTAAAGTCCCAAGAATTTCAATTTCAACTAACTCTGAATCAATTTTATAAGGTGATGAAAGATCCTTGTTAACAATGTAAACATCGAGTTTTTTAAAATTTAGTGAATCTGAAATTTTTTCAATATTTTCAATAGAATATTTCTCTTGATATAAATTAAAAGTTTGGTCTTTAAGAATTTCCAATTCAATAATGTCTTGATTTACTATTGACAAGTTGGTTGACAATTCATTTATTTTTATGTTTGTATACAAATTCCAAATAAGTGAAGAGAAAATTGATATTACAATTATTAATAGAAAATTTTTAAGCTTCATATTTTCACCATGAATCTAAGAACCGCAGACTTTGATCTAGGATTTTTTTTAATTTCATTATTTGAAGGCTTTCTTTTTTTATATTTACCTAGTTTGAATAGTGGAACATTTTCACAGACACATATTGCAAGTTTAGGATCGCATGTACACCCTTTTGTCTCTTTTTCTATAAATTGCTTTATTGTTCTATCTTCAATTGAGTGATACGAAAGAAAAACCATAATGCCGTTTGATTTAATAAAATTTTTTACAGTGTCTAGAGATTCAATTATTTCACTAATTTCATTATTTACTTCAATCCTTACAGCTTGAAATATTTTTCTTACAGTGCTTTTAGTAAATTTTGGATTTTGCCGTGGCAGAGATGACTCAATGACACTTACTAACTCATTTGTTGTTTGAATAGGTCTATTATTAACAATTGTTTCAGCTATTTTTTTTGAATTACTCTCTTCTGCATATTCATAAAATATTTTTAATAATTCTTCATAACCATAATCGTTTATAACTTCTTTAGCAGATAGCTCTTGAGAAACATCCATTCTCATATCAAGAATTGAATCATGTTGGAATGAAAACCCACGATGCGGAGAGTCAATTTGATGTGATGAAAGTCCAAAGTCGTAAAAAACACCACTTATTGACTCAATATTATTATTTTCTAAATATTCTTTAATTTTCGAAAAACTGTAATGTTGAACATCATGTGAGTCTGGAGAATTGTTAACCGCTTCTAAATCTCGATCCAGTGCTAAAAAATCTAGATTATTATGATTTTTTTGGAAGTACTTAAAATGGGATCCGTATCCATATGTTGCATCTATAAATATTCCATCTGGTACATCAATGAGCAAATCAGATATTTCTGAAGTCATTACCCCATCGTGTGTCAAATACTCTGCCCTGTTTGTATTCATACCCAGCTCTCTAGAACTGGCACCAATTGGAAAGTTGGGCGGAGTAAGGGTGTTCCAATTTAGTTGTCTAGAGAGCTGGCTATGAACCTATCCTTTCACTTCATTAATATTTGCAAATGCTTGGTCTGCTTCATTTTGGATTTTCTTCCAACTTCTTGTTGACCAAACTTCAACTACTGGGCCTGATCCAGTAACGGTCACTTCTTCGTTGATGTCTATACCGCTATATGCACGTAGATTTTCAGGTACCTGCACTCTTCCAGCAGAATCAATTTTTACATCTACAGCGCCACTAAACAAAGCTCTTCTTAATTGTCTAGATGTTCGATCTGTAGAAGGGAGCGATGCCATTTTTGAGGCTTCATTTTCCCAATTGTCTTTTGTTAATATTTGAAGACAATTATCTTGTCCCTTGGTGATTACACAGCCCTGTTGAAGCTCTTCTCTGAACTTTGAAGGTATAACTACTCTACCTTTAGAGTCCATTGTATGTTGAAACTCACCAAGGAACACTTTATCCGCCTTTCGTGCCTTGAACCACTTTTACACATTATATGACACTTTATGACACTCTGCAACACTTTTTGAAAAAAATTTTTTATGCTGAAATAAGGTATTCTTCCCAAGAAGGATCTGGATTGCTACCAACAATAGTCTTAATCCAAAAATTGTCTTTTGGATTAGATGGAGGATTTTTAAGATTTAAATGTGTTTGATGTAGAAGCTTATCGGCTTTTATTAAATTACACTTTTTGCAACATGCAACAACATTTGACCACTCATGTAGACCACCTTTGGAACGAGGAATAATATGATCAACCGACTCTGCAGATTTACCACAATATTGACATGTAAAAAAATCTCTAATAAATATATTTTCACGATTTAGAGCTACTCTCCTAGCAAAAGGAGCTTTTACAAAATAAGTTAAAATTCCAACTTTTGGAACAAAAAATTCTTCTTTTTCAGAATGTAAAATAATTTCAGAATTTTTTATAGCATTTATTTTCTTATTATGCATTAACGAAATTGCTCTTTTAAACGAAACAACAGAAAGAGGTTGGAATGTAGAATTTAAAATTAACGTCCTATGACTTGATAGGTTCATGGTAAATCTAAGCTGTTTTGATTTCTATGCTTGAAGTTCTTGACTAAGTACATCATCTTCCACTTTAGTCAATAAATTTAAAAATCTTTCTTTATCTAACTCAAATTTGGAAACATCTTCTTTAACTTCTTGAGTAACAGTATCAATTGTTTCAAAAAATGTAAGTTGTCCATTTTTCAAAGCGTCAAAAACTTCATTGTCTTCAACAGAGTATATTGTCTGACCATCAGACTTAAGTTTTACTTCTGATAAATGTTTTGTAAGGTCACCATTTTTAGTTAAATATTTCCAAGCCCTTCTAACTCTTTGAATACTCATACCATTATCAAGTAGTGTCTTTATAACCCTCAAGGCAACAATGTCTCTAAAAGAATAAAATTTAGGAACTCCGGGTTTTCCATCAGAAGATTGTACTGATGGAGATACTAAATTTACTTTGTCCCAGTATCTTAATTGATGAGATGTGCATCCAGAAAGATAGCATGCTTGCTTCGATGTAAAAGCATTTTTCTTCAAACCTTACTCCTAAAAAAAATGATGTATATTTAATTTAATTAAATTTTTTATTTTTGTCTAGAGCTATCTTGGTTTCTTAAAATTTTAATTACTTGTTTTATGTTCCACTCTTTTACGTTTTCAGCTTTTAAAAGTGATCTTGTATTTGCAACAAATACATATCCAGCAACTGCCATTACAGAAAATCCAAATATAGCTATTGCGGGTTGAATTATATAAGTACTAAACATTGTCAATAGTCCTAAAACAAACACAAAAAAAGAGATAACTGCTCTGTTTCTTGTAAATTTAGAAAGAGTAGAGTCTTCAACTGTTTTTGCTAAACCAGGATCGTCCTTCATTAACTCTTGTTCAATTTGTTTTAAAATTTCTTCTTCTTTTTTATTCAAACCCATATTTAAATCTTAATATAAAAATGAGTTAGTCTAAATTAATGGGTAATTTATTTCTTAGACATGGTGAGGTTCAAAATGAAAAAGATGTGTTTTATGCAAACCTTCCAGGATTTTATTTAAGCAGTAAGGGTGAGATGCAAGCCAAAGATGCAGCAAAAAAAATTAAAAAGTTATTCAATATTGAAAAAATTATCACATCCCCTCTTTTAAGAGCAAGACAGACAGCCAGTATTGTAAATGAAGAACTTAAGACAGATATAGATGTGTCTTACAATATTATTGAATGGTCCGGACCATATGAATGGATTGGTAAAACAATAGAAGAGATAAAACTTACAGATAGTTTTAAAAATTACAACAACAATCCTTTAAATTTAAAAAATACATTAGAAAGCTTAAAAAACGTTCACGATAGATTTAAATTAGATTATGAGAAATATGAAAATACTCTTTTTGTTTCTCATCAAGACACCATAAGAGCTTTTACTTATTATTACTTAGAAGAAAAAGATTTTACAAAAAAAAGACCTGTTCATTGTGAATTACAATCTATAGAAAATAAATTAATTAATACATACTAGGTATGTCAAAGTAAGTATATTATGTAATGCTTATAATAAAATAATATAAAATAAGCAGTCCTCCACCAAAAGACCCAATGAATCCCAAGCTACCGACTATGGGTTCTAATGATTTAAAAAATTTTGAATTAAAGTTTTCTAAGTATATATCAACTATCTTTCTGCTAAGTTGAAAAGAAATAAATCCATTGAAAAAAATATATACAAAACTTAAAATCGTAATCCAAGGGTTAGGAAAATTCATAATAAGGTAAAGTTAATATAATTATGAGATTTAGCAACAAGACTCGGATTTTTATATACACTTCCGTAATTTTATTATCTAGTTATATCGGCTATCTTCTTGGAAATACATTTTGCATTATCTCTGATGAAGGGAGTTGTTTAGCAAGTGTTTTAACTTATGTTGGTGTAATTAATGTATTTAATTTAATTGGTGTTTTTATATTGGTTAATTTATCTGAAAAATCAATAACAGAATGGAATCAAAATTTGGAAGAAGAGTGAACCAATTTCTCACAAATTTTATCAATGTCATTTTGTACTATATCTTTATGAAACACTAATCTAATTGATTTCTCTCCAATGAGTCCTGCATTAATTGATTCGTTATAAAAAATATCTAATAATTTATTCGGATCTTCGTCGTTTTTAATATTCAAAAATATCATATTTGTTCCTTTGTAAACAATGCTTTGTATTTTTTCGTTGTTTAGATTTACATTAAGGAAGTCGTAAACTTTTTTTGCTTTTGCATGATCTTCAAGAATACTTTCTCTACCTTGCAAAGCGGTTTTTGCCATTGAAGCAATTACGCCAACCTGTCTCATTCCTCCTCCAAGTTTTTTTCTATATTCCCTTGCCTCCGTTATAAATTCCATAGAGCCAAGCAGCATAGAGCCGATAGGTGCTCCTAAAGCCTTAGAAAAACAGAATGTTAAACTATCACAGAAATCCCCGTAATTCATATTATTTTTATCCTCTTGTATTGCATGCCATATTCTCGCACCGTCTACATGGAGCTTCAGGCCATGTTCCCTCACAATCTCGCTTAAAGATTCTATTGAATCAAAAGGTACAATCGAACCTCCGGATGCCAGATGAGTGTTTTCAATCGAAACAGTTTTAATTATTGGTTTGTGAACTTTTGACTTTAATATAAGTTTTTCTACATATTCTAAATTCAACTCTCCATCTGTATGTTCAGCATCACGAAATTGTACACGAGATAAGAAAGCTGCAGCTCCATGTTCGTAATTTTTAATGTGTGAGTCATGAGGTGTAATTACTTCCGTACCGGGGTCATTGTGAATTAATAGTGAAATCTGATTTCCCATTAGACCAGAAGTAACAAATAATCCTTTCTCGAAACCTAAAAGATTAGCGCACTCATCCTCTAAATTATTTACAGTAGGATCTTCAATATACTCATCATCACCAAGCTCTGCATTTAAAGCACTCTCTAAAACCTTCTTTGATGGTTTGGTGACAGTATCTGATCTTAAGTCATACATTAGAGAGCTGCCTTAATATTTTTCATTGCTTGTCTAATTCTTTGTTTATTTTCTACTAAAGCAATCCTAATATAGCCCTCACCAAATTTTCCGAAACCAACTCCTGGTGAGAGTGCTACATTTGATTTTTCTAAAATGTCTAATGAAAATTTTAATGAATCTTTATGAAATTTTTCTGGAAGTTTTGCCCAGACAAACATAGTCGCGTCAGATTCCTGAACAATGAAGTCTAAATCTTTTAAATGCTCAACAACTAATTCTCTTCTTTCTTTGTAAACAGTTGATAATTCAAATGGATATTCGTCTAATTCATTTAAAGCAACGGTAGATGCAATTTGTATTGGTTGAAAAGTTCCATAATCTATGTAAGATTTTAACTTTGTAACTGCTGCAACTGCATCGGCATTGCCCACTGCAAATCCTACTCTCCATCCAGCCATGGAATATCCCTTAGTAAGAGAATATAACTCAACGCTATGTTGTAAATTCTTGTCTGATGATAAAAGTGAGGGAGGTTTATTTCCCTCAAAATATATATCTGAGTATGCAAAATCATTAACTATTAAAAAGTTATATTTTTCTGCTAATTCAACAAGACTGTCGTAAAAAATTTGGTCAACTGTAAGGGTTGTTGGATTATGCGGAAAAGATATTAATAACAATTTAATTTTTGTTTTCTTTAGGATGTCATTTAATTCTGTCAAAAAGGCTGACTTTTCAAGACAATTTACTTTAATTGTTTCAGCCCTTGCAATTAACGGAGCAAAGTGATGAATTGGGTAGCTTGGATCTTGAACTACAACCTTGTCTCCAGGGTTTAAGACTGACATTAAGAGGTGCGTTAACCCCTCTTTACTACCAATAGTATTTACAACGTTGGAATTTGCATCAAGATTAACTTGATAATTTTTTTCATATTTAATAGCAATAGCTTCTCTTAAACCAAATATTCCTTTTGATACAGAATATTTATGATTTTTTTTGAGCTTAGCTGTTTCAATCAATTTTTCTACGACTTTATCATGCGTTGGTAAATCAGGATTACCATATCCCAGATCTATGATGTCTTTTCCAGAATGACGCGCAGCAATCTTTTTTTGATTAATTTCATTAAATAAATATTCAGGAAAATTATTTATTAATTCATTGCTGTATTTATTCATCTAAAAATATTATCTATAGTTTCAAAAAAAATCTCTCGATTTGAATCTTTTAATACATATATGTATTCGTAGTTTAATTCACTATTAAAAAAACTTGGCTTATCAGCTCTTTGACATAAACTCAAATTTCCTTTCGGATTCTCAATTTGAGTAAATATTGATTCTTTTTCTTCAAATGATTTTTTAGTGCCCATCCATTGGTTAATTCCAATTGAATATTTTTTAATTAATTTAAGTTTTTTTTCTGAGTCTCCTCCAATAAATAGACTGATATTGTTTTGTCTAAACTTATTTGAATCTAGTATTTCATCTATAATTTTTTCAATGTCATTTGAGAAATTAGGTCTTTTTTCAAATTTATCATCGCCTGTACCAATACCCAATTTAAGATTTTTAATTTCAAGTAATTTGTGTATATATTTGTCAAACAATTCCTGAAATGGTCTCGCATTAATGTTTAAAACACATACACCCAAGCTAATTTGATCATTAATAACATCATATAATTTGTAAATTCCATCAATTAATTTGTAAACATCTAAATCGTTTCCAGCAGGATTTTTTCCATGATCAAATAAATATAACGTATCGACTTCTATGGACTTTAACTTTTCTATTTTTTCTAAAAAACTAGTTTTAAAAAATTCTCCAGGAAGTAAAACAGAGTTAATTTTCTTCATTAAATGCAAGTGCTGCAGCACCAATTATGCCTGAATCTTCTCCTTGCGAAGCAATAAATATTTCAGGAAAATTTCTAGATGGAAATTTATATCTGCTCTTTATATCACTCTCTAAAAGCTCAATTAAATCATAAGGTTCAGACGACATAGTTCCCCCAAGAATAAAGGCTTCATTATCAAATATTTCAAATAAACTTAACAATCCATTTGATATATTTTGAATTATTTCATCTCGAGCAGCTTGTTCAGAATTTGTTAAGTTAAGTGTATTGTCAAATAGTACTGAGCCAACATTTTTGGTAGCAAATATTTTTGCAAGTTCTGAATCTTGATTTTCCTGAGTTAGTTCCTCACACTTTTTTGTCCATACAGATGCAGCAACTGATGATTCGAAACTACCTTTTTTTCCACTATCTCCCTCAATTTCTCTATCATTTGATGTAAGCATATGTCCAATCTCTCCAGCGTTTCCCCTTCCTCTTAATAACCTACCTTCAGATATTATTCCACCACCAACTCCAGTGCCAAAGGTAAGCATTATTAAATTTGAATATTTGGTTTTGTAATTTAAAAAATACTCACAATAAGCAGCCACATTTCCATCATTGTCTAGATGAAATTTGTAGTCTGTAAAATTTGATAACTTTGAAAAATCAATATCATATTTTAAATGTGGACCATATAAGTATTTATTGTTAGCTGAATTTACATATCCTGGCATTGCTACTGAAACTATGGAAATATTGGAAAGATTTTCTCTAATAATATTGGATAAGGATTTGATAAATTCGTCTTCATTCTCTGGAGTCGGTATTTTATCTTTCTTTAAAATATTATATGACTCATCTATAACACCGTATTTTACGGTTGTACCACCAACATCAAAAGACAAACAATTCATATATAAATTGATGATAATTCTAAATACTGATTAGTTGCTCGAAAATAACCTACATTGATGCAACGAGTAGAATTTAAACTCCAATATGAAGCTTGGGGTTGATGTACATCTCCAAATAATGAATATTCTGGTTGATATATCTCAATAAAATCTTTTAAACTAGCCCATCCTTGTTCGATTTTATTTGTAACAACGTCAGTTACAAGCTCACGAACTAGTGGAGGCGCATGCGTGCAGATTATATTTGAATCTTTTAACTTTGACAGTTTTTTTGAAAACGTGTCTTCGTCAATTTCTCCTCTTGCGTTTATAGGTGTTGGGACTCCACCACCAGCAAATCCAATTTTTTTATTATCATATTCAACTATTAAACCATCTACGTTCTTCACCGAACTACTTGAGTAAGTATTCATAATATCGACATCGTCTACATTTCCAGGAATAAACCAAACTTCATATTTTTTAAGTACATCAAATACATCCTCGTATTGTTTATATATTGCACTCTGCATTTTTTTTGCTACTTTATCTGGATCAGTTTTATACAATTCTCTCCATAGTGATTTTCTTTCATCAAATTTGTGTTCTTTTCTTAAATTGATCAATTTTTTAACATTATCTTTTCCAAAAACATCCATAGCAATTCCTTGACCATCTCTGTAATCAATCCAGTTGATTAAATCCCCTAATATGACAATAGGTCCCTTATTCTCTGGTAAAGAATTAAGATACTCTATCTGATAGTGGACATCCGATATGAATATCATTTCATCTAATTTGTAACTGCTCCAGCGTCTGAACCACTGACTAGCTTAGAGTATTTATGAAGTACTCCTGATTTATAACGAGGTTCAGGAAGGGTTAATAAACCAAAGCGTTTATTCATTTCTTCTTCACTTATGTCAAGGTTTAGGGTTCTGTTGGAAATGTCAAGGCTAATAATATCTCCATCTTTACAAATTGATATTGGGCCTCTATCAAAACTCTCTGGAGCGACATGTCCAATACACAAACCTGTTGTTCCCCCTGAAAACCTTCCATCTGTAATTAACAATACGTCCTTGCCTAGGCCGGCACCTTTTATAGCAGCTGTTATTTGTAGCATCTCCCTCATGCCAGGACCTCCTTTAGGACCCTCATTACGTATAACAACAACTTGTCCTTTTTCTATATCACCATTAAAAAGTGCATCCAGAGCGTCTTGTTCACTGTCAAATACATTTGCAGGACCCGTGAAATTATTTATTTCTATTCCAGCAGTCTTTACAACTGAGCCTTTTGTGGAAAGACTCCCTTTTAAAACTGCTATTCCTCCTTCATTAGAAATAGGATTATCCGGAAAACTTATTACATCTTGATTTTTTGGAATTTCAACATTTTCTAAATTTTCACCAACAGTTTTACCAGTAACAGTCATGCATTCTGGATTTATAAGTTCGTTTTCTAATAATATTTTTGAAACAACAGGTACTCCACCGATTTTATCTAAGTCAACCATATGAAATTTCCCAAACGGTTTCATATCAGCAAGATGAGGTACATTTCTACTTAGTTCGTCAAATGTCTCCAAACTTAGAGACATTTTTGATTCATGTGCAATAGCAAGCAGATGAAGAACAGCATTTGTGCTTCCTCCTAAAGCTAATACAGTAGTGATTGCATTGATGAAAGCTTCTTTTGTCATAATGTCTCTTGGTTTGATGTCATTTTTTAGTAAATAATTTAGTTGTTTTCCTGATTCTTCAGCTGCAACTCGAAGCCTGCTGTCCTCGGCTGGTATTGAAGCAGTACCAGGTAAGCTCATTCCAATCGCCTCACCAACGGATGCCATTGTGTTAGCGGTGAACATCCCAGCACATGATCCAACACCAGGGCATGCAGCACACTCTATTTCATATAAATCTTCTTTTGTAATCATTCCTTTTTCATATGCCCCAATACCTTCGAAAACATCAACAATTGATATATCTTTTCCTTTATAGACGCCTGGTAAGCTACTTCCACCATATAGAAATATTGCAGGTCTATTTATTCTTCCAGCTGCCATCAGCATTCCAGGTAAAGACTTATCACAACCAGCTATTGTTACCATCCCATCAAAACGTTCTGCATGCATTACAAGCTCTACTGAATCCGCAATAACTTCTCTCGAGACAAGAGATGCTCTCATGCCCTCGTGCCCCATAGATATTCCATCCGAAACTGCAATAGTTGAAAAAATTAATCCAGCAGAATCGGGACCGTTAACACCGACTTTTGCATGTTCAGATAACTCTGGTCCAGTTAAATTACAGGGTGTTACTTCATTACCTGCAGAGACTATTCCTACTTGAAATTTATTAAAATCATCATCCTTTAAACCTACTGCACGAAGCATTGCACGAGCAGCTGATTTACTTACACCTTGTGTTACGTCATCAGATATTTTTGCCATAGAATAAGAATAGATTATTTAGCTAATGAAATCATTTTTTTTAATTTTTCATATTCTTCTTTAATACTGTTTTCTTCTGAGTCATAAGAATAAATCAAGTTTTGACATACATCATTATTACCAATTTTAAAGAGCGCCCATATGATATATATTTTTAAGTGTGATGAACTTTTTGGATAAATCTTTTCTAAAAAACTCGAAGTATTTTGATCAGGATTGTTACCAAGTGCAATAATGGCGTTTCTTTTAAGATATTCAGCATTTCTTTTTGGGATATAAAACCAATAGAACATTTCATTCAGTTTCTCGTTATCTTCTTTAATAATTGCTTCAAGGTTAACTTGTTGGTTTTTATTAAATATAACTACATTATTATTTTCTTGCCCAGGCGGACAAGAGGTAAGGCAGTCGTCACATCCATAAAACTTATTTCCTATTGCATCGCGCATTTCATATGGAATCAATTCTGGTGACTGAAGCCAGTAAGATATACACTTGTTTGAATCAAGTTTGTATTCACTATTTAACGCTCCAGTTGGACAAGATATCTGACATAAATTGCACTCACCACAGGAATAGTTTGTATTTTTGCTTTCTTCAAATGCATGGTCTACATAAATAGTAGCTAATAATTGCCAAGGTCCTGAGCCTGGTGTTAACATCATTGTGCTTTTGCCTTGCCACCCCAAGCCAGATGATACAAAAAAAGTTCTGTCGTAATGATTAGGGTTATCAATAAATGATTTAAATTTAATATTTAATTTTTCAAAAACTTGTTCAATTTCAGTGATTTTGTTTTTTAAAGGTAAATAATAATCTTCTTCTGCAAACCTAGCAATTTGACCATAACCGGGAGAAGTTAGCATGGATGGTTGTGTTTTGTTTTTGTAGTTGTAAGTAATCAAAATTGCAGATTTTGCCCAGTCAAATTTATCACCTAATCCTGAATATTCCGGATTTGAAAAAGTAAACTTCATATTTGCATGAAGTTGATTATTTTTTATATTGTTAATTTCTTCTCCAAAATTTAATTTTGAAGGTAAATTAGTGACTCCTAAATTAAAATTTGAAGAAAAATTTATATTATTTTCTTCAAAAAAATTTATAACATTTATATCTTTCATTTTTTTAAGGTTTTACTATAGTTATTCTAAATGAAAAATTTAATTGTAGTCATTTCAGAATTAGTGCTTTTACTTAATTAGCGCTCATTTTGCTTTGATGAGCGCCTCCCAAAAAGGGGGGCTTTTTTTTGGAGACATAAAACAGAAAAATGACAAAAGAACAATTAACTGGTGCAGAGCTCGTAATAAGAGGCCTTGAATACCTCAATGTTTCTACTGTTTTTGGAGTGCCAGGTGGTGCAATTTTACCTGCGTATGATCCTTTATACGATAGTCCTATTAGGCATATATTAGCTAGACATGAACAAGGTGCTGGGCACATGGCAGAGGGTTATGCTCAAGCTACTGGAGAACTTGGTGTTGTAATAGCTACTTCTGGACCAGGAGCAACAAACTTGATAACCCCTCTAGCTAATGCGTTGATGGACTCTACTCCTCTTCTAGCTATTACTGGTCAAGTTGCCTCTACTGCAATAGGTAATGATGCGTTTCAGGAAGCTTATACTGTAGGACTTTCGATGGCAGCTACTAAACACAATTACTTAATCACAGATGCTTCAGAAATTCCTCAAGTTTTAAAGGAAGCAAAATTTATTGCTACTACTGGTAGACCAGGTCCAGTTTTGGTTGATATACCAAAGGATATACTAAACCAAGTAGCTGCTTGGGTTGAGCCAGGCGATCTTGACTTACCAGGATACAAGCCTACAACAGAGCCAAATCCAAAAATGGTTCAGCAAGCTTCTTCTCTAATCAAAAAGTCAAAGAAGCCAATTCTTTATGTCGGTGGAGGAATTATTCATTCGAAAGCTAATAATGAACTCTTTGAACTAGCTACTAAATTTAATATTCCAGTTGTTACAACACTTATGGGAAGAGGTGCTTTCCCTGATGGTCATGAATTGTGTCTTGAAATGCCAGGTATGCACGGCAATTATACAGCTACAACTTCAATTCAAAATGCTGACCTGTTAATTGCAATAGGCGTAAGGTTTGATGATAGAGTTACTGCAAATCCGTCATTTTTTGCTCAGAATGCAAAAGTTATTCATGCTGATATTGATCCAGCAGAAATTGGAAAAGTACGTGATGCACAAGTTCCTATTGTAGAGCAATTGTTGTTGCTGGTGTAGGTCAACATCAAATGTGGGTATCCCAGCATTGGAACTTTACTGAACCAAATACCTGGTTAAATTCAGGAGGACTAGGAACTATGGGTTACGCACTACCTGCTGCAATCGGAGCAAAAACAGCTTATCCTGACAAACTAGTTTTAGCATTAGACGGAGATGGGTGTTTTCAGATGACATGTCAAGAGTTAATCACTGCCTCTACAGAAAATATACCTATTAAAATTGTGGTGTTTAACAATGGGAACCACGGTATGGTTCGTCAGTGGCAAAAGATTTTCTACAATAGTAAGTTTTCTGCTTCTGAACTAACTCATGACACACCAGATTATCTTAAACTAGCCGAATCTATGGGTGCAGTTGGCTTAAGAATGATGGAAAAGTCTGATATAGAAAAAGTTTTTAACAAAATGTTAGAAATCAATGATAGACCAGTTTTAGTTGATTGTGTTGTAGATCCAGATGATATGGTATTTCCTATGGTCCCTGCTGGTGGAAGCAATGATCAAATCATTATGAATGAAGAGGATCTTAAAAACCTATGAGTGAGAGAATTCTGTCAGTATTAGTAGAAGATAAACCCGGTGTTTTAGCTAGAGTGTCATCCACTATATCAAGAAGAGGCTTCAATATAAATTCTCTATCTGTTGGACCAACAAATATTGAAGGTAGATCAAAAATGACAATAGTTACTGAATTAGATGCTGTTGAACAAGTAAAAAAGCAATTAAACAAATTAGTAAATGTTATAAAAATAGTTGAACTTGATCCAAACATGACAATAGAAACTGAAGTTCTATTATTAAAGGTTTCGATAAATAAAGAATCTCAAACATCTGTGATTGAGAAAGCGTCACTATCAAATGCAACTTCAGTAGATGTAGGACAAGATTTCGCTATCTTTGAATTAACAGGTTCATCAAAAGAATTGGATAAATTTGAAGCTTTAATGAAACCATTTGGAATAATTGAAATGGTCAGAGGTGGAAGAATAGCATTACAGTCTAATCTATAAGGAGACAATATATGGAAAATAAAATAATTTATGACTCATCAATAGATCAAGGATTGATAAAGTCTATGAAAGTGGCAGTAATTGGTTTTGGCAGCCAAGGACACGCTCACTCTCTTAATCTACATGAATCTGGTGTTGACATTACTGTTGGCCTTAGAGAAGATTCAGAATCGTTTAAAAGAGCTCAAGATATGGGTCTCCAGGTAGCAAATCTTGAAGATGCAACCAAGAATGCTGATGTAGTCATGTTGTTGTTGCCAGACCAAATTATGGCAGATGTCTATAATGATCAAATCGCATCTCATATTAAAGAAGGTGCAACTCTTTTATTTGCTCATGGCTTTAATATCCATTTCAATGAAATTGTACCAAGAGAAGATTTATCTGTTGCAATGGTTGCTCCAAAGGGACCTGGACATCTTTTAAGAAGAACTTACTCTGAAGGAAGCGGTATGCCCTGTCTTGTTGCTGTGCATAAAGATGCTTCAGGAACTACTGAAAATTTAGCTATGTCTTATGCATCAGCAATTGGTGGTGGAAGGGCTGGAATTTTAAGAACTACTTTTAAAGAAGAGACTGAAACTGATTTATTTGGTGAGCAAGTTGTTTTGTGTGGAGGGTTAACAGAGCTTATTAGAAATGGATTTGAAACTTTAGTAGAGGCTGGTTACCAGCCAGAAAGTGCTTACTTTGAAACACTTCATGAAGTTAAATTGATTGTAGATTTAATGTACGAAGGTGGATTTGAATGGATGAGACATTCTATTTCTGATACTGCAGAGTATGGAGACTTTTCGAGAGGTTCGAGAATAATAACTTCTGAAACAAAAAAAGAGATGAAAAAAGTACTCGAAGAGATTCAATCAGGAGCATTTGCTAAAGAATGGATGTCACAGGCCAGGGAGGGTTCTCCTTTCCTTAATGAAAAAAGAGCAGAAGCTTCCAAACATCAACTTGAAGAAGTTGGTAAAGGGTTAAGAGAGATGATGCCATTTCTAAATGCTAAGGATGTAAAAAAAGATAAATGAGTGATGATAAATTAGTCATATTTGATACAACTCTCAGAGATGGAGAACAAAGTCCTGGTATTGCTCTTACCCCATCAGAAAAGTTATTAATTGCTCAACAGCTTGAAAAATTGAAAGTAGATGTAATTGAAGCAGGTTTTGCAGCTTCATCTCCTGGTGATTGGGAAGGTGTTAATTTAATTGCAAAAAATATAAAGAATTCAACAATAGCATCTCTTGCAAGATGTCATCCAGATGATATTGAACAAGCTTGGGAAGCAATAAAAGTAGCAAAAGATTCACGTATACATGTTTTTACATCAACTTCACAAATACATATGGAACATATGCTCAGAAAATCTAAAGAAGAAGTATTAAAAGACGCCAAAGAATCTGTTAGATATGCAAAAAAACTATGTGACAATATAGAATTCTCCGCACAAGATGCAACCAGAACTGACAAAGATTTTTTAATAGAAGTATTGAAAGTTGCTGTAGAAGAGGGTGCAACAACAATAAATGTTCCTGATACTGTAGGTTATGCAACACCTCAAGATTATTTAGACCTTCTTAAGGCAGTTTATGACGAAGTTAAAGGGGGTAATGAAGATGTCATTATTTCAACACACTGTCACAATGACCTAGGATTAGCTGTAGCTAACTCACTTACAGCTATAACAGCTGGGGCTAGACAAATTGAGGGTGCAATTAACGGAATTGGGGAACGTGCAGGAAATACATCAACAGAAGAAATAATCATGGCAGTAAAAACTCGTCAAGATCAGTTCGGAGTTGAAATCCAAGCTGAAACACAAGAAATTTTTGAAACTTCAAGGTTAGTCTCAAAACTAACTGGATATCCTGTTCAATATAATAAAGCCGTCGTAGGTAAAAATGCTTTTAGCCACGAATCAGGAATACATCAACACGGATATCTAAGAAACACAACTACCTATGAAATAATGTCACCAGACTCAGTTGGTCAAGAAGCAAAAATTATACTTGGTAAGCATTCTGGTAGGGCTGGCTTTAAAGATGCCCTTGATAAGTTAAGTATCTCTTTAGACGATGATGCATTCAATAATGCTTTTGATACCTTTAAAAAGATTGCAGACAGAAAAGGTGAAATTGTAGAAAACGAACTTAGAGCAATTGTAGGACAGGTAGAATCAAGTAGCGATAGTGCAAAACTTGTGTCTGTCTCAGTTAATAGTAAAGATGAATTTGCGTCTGCAAGCGTTACACTAAAAGTTGGAAATGACGAAATAACAGAAGAAGCAACTGGAGATGGAATGATTCATGCAGCATTTACTGCAGTTAAATCAATTCTCAAATCAGACGCTACATTAATAGATTATAGAGTTGAGAGTATTACAAAAGGTGCTGATGCAACAGCTGAAATTGTAACAATAATTAACGATGGACACCTAATGAAACAAGGAAGAGCTGTTTCTACAGATGTCGTTCAGGGTTCAGTAGAATCCTTTTTGAATGCGTTGAACAAATGAGTAAAGAATTCAACATTACCCTACTTCCAGGTGACGGAACTGGTCCTGAGGTCGTCAATGAAGCTGTAAAAGTCCTTGAAAACACTTCTGAACAATACAAAATAAAATTTAATTTTACTAACAATGATCTTGGTGGAGATAGATATTTAAATACTGGAGAACTTGTAACTGAAAAAGATATTGAACAATTCAAAAATTCTGACGCAGTTTTACTTGGAGCTATTGGTCATCCAGATGTAAAGCCAGGAATTTTAGAACAAGGAATTCTTCTTAAATTGCGTAAAGAATTTGATCAGTATATTAATTTAAGACCTGTGGTTCTTTATCCGGGAGTGGAAACTCCCCTAGCTAACAAATCTCCAGAAGATATTAATTTTGTCGTTGTTAGAGAAAATACAGAAGGATTATATGCAGGTGCAGGAGGCTACATTCATTATGGAACAGAAAATGAAATTGCAACACAAGAATCCATTAATTCGTATTATGCAATACATAGATGTATAAAATATGCTTTTGAATATACAAAAAATAACAACCGTAAAAAAATTACATTATGTGCAAAAACTAATGTACTTACTTATGCTCATGATTTATGGGAGAGAATTTTTTATGATGTTGCGAAAGATTATCCTGAAATAGAGACTGATTATGGCCATGTTGATGCTGTCTGTATGTGGATGGTGAAAAATCCTGAGTGGTTTGATGTAATAGTTACTGACAATATGTTTGGTGACATTATTACTGATTTAGGTGCCATGATTCAAGGCGGTATGGGTATTGCAGCTGGAGGTAATATTAATCCTGAAGGTGTATCTATGTTCGAGCCAATAGGTGGCTCAGCACCAAAATATACAAATAAAAATGTTATCAATCCATTGGCATGCATTGGAGCAGCGGCAATGATGGTCAAACAACTTGGAGAGGGAAATTATGCAGAGGATATTGAAAAAGCGATAATTGAAACTGCTATAAAGCTTGATTCCCTATCAGCTGGAAAAATGGGTATGTCCACTAGTGAAGTTGGTGACTCCGTAGTCAACTATATGCAACAAGTTAATGACTAATGAAACAACTTATCTTGAGAATCTTTTAAATAATAGAAAAGTTGTTAGAAACTATAAAAAAACTTCTTTAGAAGATACTAACTTAAAAAATATTTCAAAGTTTTCAATAAAAATTCCTACTGCAGGATTTTCTCGTGGAATAGAGATTCTAAATACTTTTGATGTTAAAAAGATAAAAAACGTATCCAGAATCTTTAATGAGGATAATTTCATTAAAGATGGTAAATCTCCATGGATCTCAAACTCCTTAGCTTTATTTTTTATATTGCTTAACGAAGAGGCTTATCACCACAGATACTCAAAAAATGATAAAACAAACGCTGTAAACTCCAAAGATTGGGATGTGCCATATTGGTATGTTGATGCTGGTGCAGCGATGATGAATTGTATTTTACTTATAGAAGAAAAAGAGTTATCTTCAGGGTTTATGGGATTGCATAATATCGATAGAAAAAAAATTCATGAGGAATTTAAAATTCCAGATACTTATCAAATAATCGGAATGATTACTGCTGGAGTTGAAGACAGCAACACAGATATTTCTAAAAATAAACATAATAAAAAGAAACTGATACATAATGAATTTTTCAGTAGATAAACAAATAGATTCCCTCAATAATCCAGAGTATAAATTTTTAGTATCTCTTAAAAAAAACCGAAATAGAAAATCAAATAATAAATCTCTTGCAGAAGGATTTAGAGAATGTTACCAATTAATAGAATCTAGGTACGAAATAGATACTTTGTACTATTGCAGTGATCTATTTATTGGAAATAATAATCAGAATCTTTTAGAGGAATATCGAAAATCAAATGTAAGAATAGTTCAGGTTTCAAAAAAGGTTTTTAATGCTATGTCTTATAGGGATAGGCCAGATGGTTTTATATCACTTTTTAATACAGAACATATTGGTATAACTTCTGAAATTAATGGTCCTATTTTGATACCTGATCAAATAGAAAAACCTGGAAACTTAGGAACAATGATAAGAACTGCAAAGTCTTTTGGAATAAATAATGTTTTTCTTTCTGATGAAATTACAGATATTTTTAATCCAAATGTCATCAGGTCTTCTATTGGACACTTATTTAATATGAATATTTCAAGTGGCACAAATAAAGAAATAATTGAAATACTGGAAACTAAAAAATATCAAATTATATTACTAGACCCAGAAGGAGAAACTGTTTTAGAAAATTTTAAACCTGATTCGAATTTTGCACTGGTTGTTGGTGCTGAACAGTATGGTATTTCAGATGATTGGTTTGCATCTAATCACATATCTTTAAGTATACGTTCAACAAATAATGTTGACTCACTAAATGCTTCTACTGCTGCGGCTATCGGTATGTGGGAATTAACAAAATAAATTGAAATTTGTAAAAAATCAACATCTTGTCATTTTAGATGTTGAAACAACTGGTGTTAAAGCTGGTGTTGATAAAGTTATTGAGCTTTATATGCTAAAAATATTTAATGATGAGGTTGTAGATGAATATTATTCTAAATTTAATCCGCAAATAGAAATACCCCTCTTTATTTCAAACCTTACCGGCATATATCCTTGGCATGTAGAAAATTCTCCAAAAATTGATAATGAAATTGAAAAAATAAAAAATTTTGTTGATGATTCTGTAATAATTGGCCACAATTTAAGGTTTGATTTATCTTTCTTAAATTATGAATTGAACAAAAAAAACTTTAATGAATTAAATAATATGACACTGGATACGTTAAATCTCTCCAGAGCGTTGCTTAGAACTAAAGTAAAAAATCATAAACTCGTGACCTTGAGTAAATATTTTAAGACAATTAATCAAAATGAACATAATTCTAAAGCAGATGTACTCACGACTTATGAAGTGTTTAAGCATTTGTCGTTATTTGACGAAATCAAAAATAAAGAAAGTATTCATAGAGTCAATGAATTTCTTAGCAGTATTGATTTAAATTTAAAAAAGAAGTTTAATTTACAAAATATTCCAACTTCACATGGTGTTTATATATTTTCAAATAATAGGTCTTTAAATTATGTTGGTAAATCAAGTAATTTAAAAAATAGAATAAATTCACACTTAAGCCACTCAAGAAGTTATAAATCAAACAAAATTGTAAATACTTCAAATAGCTTAAAGGTCATAAATCTACCAAATGAGCTCATTTCATTAATAGTTGAACAACGATTGATAAATAAATTTAAACCTCAACTAAATAGGAGTGGGAGAATACCAAAAAATATATATTGGATAAAACTAAAGAGTAACAAATCTAATTTGGAGATTTCAAAAATTGAATTATCTAAAAATACAATTTTTCAAATTGGTCCATTCTTGAGTTATACAAAAGCTAAAAATTTTAAAAATTTTTTAGATAATAGATTTGAAACAGTTAGGTGTAAGAATAATAATTCAAGAAAAACAAAATGTGATATATCTATACTTCTAAATTCACAATGTGCATGCACAGATTCATTTAATCTTGAAAAATATAACTACAACTTAAGAAAAAAACTGGATTTATTCTTTAGTGATACAAGTAAAGAAGTAAAAAGATTAAACGATAAGTTAAATACATACTCAAAAGAACAAAATTTTGAGGAAGCCCAAAAAATCAAAAACTACTTATCCCTTCTTCAAAATTTTCTTGAATTCAACAGCTTTAAAGAAAAAATTAATGTACTTGATAAACAGACTTTGAAAATTTTAGAAAATTTAAATATAGAGATAACTGACAATAGAATAAATCTTAAAATTGACTTAAGTGATGAAGATATTGAATTTTTAAAAATTCATCCAGAGAACTACACAATTATAAATTTTTACAGTGAACTTCTGTTAATTTTACGTTTCATTAGAAATAAAGAAGCTAATACAATAGGAAGATGAGTTTATTTTTCAAATCAAACAATTTATCCCTGGGATATGGAAATCAACTTGTTATAAATAATTTAGATTTATCACTAAAAATTTCAAATAATTACGAAATTATTGGAAAAAATGGTTCTGGAAAAACAACTCTTCTTATGTGTATAAGTAATAATTTTATTGGAAATACTTTTAATTCAAATATTGAAAGAGGAGAATACTCTTTTATGGAGATTGGTTCGAGTCCATCATTAATTCCAAAATTATCCTTAATAGAAAACATAAAATATTTTCTTTACAAAGAAAGTGTTGATGAAAAGTTTATTGTTGAAACACTTAATAAATATCAACTAAATGAATTTAAAGAAGATTTAATTGAAGATTATTCAAGTGGAATGGTCAAACGAAGTGAGTTGGCTATTGCAGATTTAAAAAAACCAGACATTCTTTGTATTGACGAACCAAAAGTTTATTTAGATGAAAATGGGATTCAGCTTTTATATGATTTATTAAATTATCGAGAGACTCAAAAGATGACTTCAATTTTATCAAGTCAAGAAAGTATTAATGCCTTGTCAAATATAGAAAGAACTATAGATTTAAATGATTAAGAAATTCATTATTAAAAAAGAATTAAATTTGGAATTAAGAAATAACACCTCACTATTTCTGATCACACCAACAATGTGTGTACTAATTATTGTTTTTCCAATTCTTTCTGAAAATAGGTTTCGAGTTGAAAATGATATGTTTGTCATTGTTCAACTTTTATTTCTAATTATTTTTACAACACTTTTTTCTATTAGGAACCCTTTGGAAGAGCAAACACTGATCAAGGAATTAAATTTTGGATCAATAAAAAAAATTGATTATTTTTATAGTAAAACTATTTCTGAACTTGGAATTTTTTATCCTCAAATAATTTTTCTTTTAATTCTATTTTCTGGTTTCACGAATACTTCTATAAACAATTCAATCATCTATATTATTTTCTCTGTTTTATTCTTTTGCTTGAATGCAATTATGGTAAATCTATTTTTCCAAATGTTCACAAGTTTCAATAGCAGATTTGTCCAATTTATTTTAATTGTTCCAATTTATATTGGGTTTGCAATTTTAATCGCTCCAATGTGGTTAGGTGTAAATCAAGAAATAAGTAACATTTATTTATTGATGCTTTTAGGTATAACTATGATTATTTATTCATTTACAAACTTTTATTTAAGGAAATCACAATGATGTTAGTCGGACCCCTTGTTGTATGGCTACTCGTCACTATCTTTGGGCCTTATGATATTACACAAGGTGTATCGTCAAAATTACTTTATATTCATGTTCCAACTGTATGGATAGCGTATTTAGCCTACACTCTTACCTTTTTGTATTCTGCACTATATTTATTTTCTAGAAAATCTAAATACGACTCAATAGCTATTGCTAATGCAAAGTCTGGTGTTGTGTTCACCATTGTTACTTTGCTATCTGGTTCTTACTGGGGCAAGCAAACATGGGGAACATGGTGGGTTTGGGGTGATGCTAGGCTCAATTTGACTGCAATTCTTTTACTTGTTTATTTAGGATATATTGCTTCAAGACAATTTAATAAAGATTTAGGAAAAACAGCTAGGAACTCATCGCTAATAGGAATTTTTGGAGTTGTCCAGATACCTATATTGCATTTTAGTGTTATTTGGTGGAGATCAGTTCATCAACAAGCTAGCATTCTTAGCCAAGAAACTGTAGCCTCTGGAGATGCCCCTATGTCTTCTGACATACTAATTACTCTCTTATTAAGTGTGTTATTAGTTACGCTTGTTCATACATTTCTCACAAAAAGGTTCAGAATTTCAAATGATATCTTATGGGACAATTATTTAAATCCTAAATCAAGGGCTAAAATTTAAATAGAGTGAAAAAAAATTTTATTATTGTCCTCTTGGGCATTGGGTTAATTGTTTATGCAAGTTCAATTATTGCATCTAGAAATACTATTTATTACTACACAACATCAGAAACTTTGAACATTGAACTAGAAAGTGAAGAAAGAATCAAATTAGGAGGTTTTGTAGTTGAAGGAACTATTGCTAAGGATGGTGGATTTACAAATTTTATAATAACTGATGGCAATAAAGACATTGAAATAATATTTGATGGTTTTGTGCCAGAATTATTTCAAGAAAATATGGGTGTGATTCTTGATGGAGTGTTTGATAATGATACTTTTCTTGCTGATGATATGCTTGTTAAACACGACAATGAATATGTATCAAGTGATGGTGAAACATATAACGTAGAAAATTATTCGGAATGATTTACAACACTGGAATTATTTTTAGTTGGATAAGCTTTGTTTTATTAGTAATTCTATTCTTTAATAAAAAAGAAATCTATACAGAAATTCTTGTAAGATTAAATCTTTTTGTACAAGTTTTCTTATTTTGTTTGCTTGAAATAGGATTATTTTTGAATGACTTTTCTATCTCTTACATAGCAAACTATTCTGCTGAATCTACTCCCCCTTTATATAAATTTGCCTCTCTTTGGGGCTCCTTAGATGGATCTATACTTTTATGGAATCTATGTTTAAGTTTCTTTATGTATCTTTATTTAAAATCATATAAAGATCTTTCATCAGATATAGATATAAAGATTTTTTCATTAATTATGATCTTTTTTGTTGGATACACAGTTTTTAGCTCCTCTCCTTTTGCAGGTTGTATTGAACTTGCAGCTGTAGGTTGTAATAATTCAAGTTTGTTACCTTTTCAGGAATTGGTAACCAGTAACATTGGTCGTGGTCCCAACCCTTTACTCCAAAATCATCCTCTAATGGCAATCCATCCACCAATGCTATATATAGGATATGTCGGGATGACAATGCCATTTGTTGCTGCGACAAGCAGGTTATATTCAAAAAAACAAAATGCCAACGATTGGATAGAGGTTGCTGAAAAAACAACTTATATACCGTGGTTATTTCTAACAATTGGAATAACACTTGGTGCTGCCTGGTCATACGAAGTTTTAGGATGGGGCGGATACTGGGCTTGGGATCCAGTTGAGAATGTATCATTTATACCATGGCTTTTGGCAACAGCATTTCTTCATTCAGCAAAAATACAAAAGTCTCAAAATACATTATTAAATTGGAATTACATATTGGTTGGCTTGATGTTTTTATCTACAATATTTGGCACTTTTGTGACGAGATCAGGTGTTTTAATTTCTGTTCATGCATTCTCTAATGGGAATATAGGAACTTATCTATTGTTTGGAATGATACTTTTTGGAATTATTTTTATTGTTATTGGATCAAAGAATGTTGAATATTTTTCAAACTCAAAAAAAATTGATAATTGGTTCGGAAAAGCAGGGTTTTTTGTTTATAACAACATTTTTTTATTTTCCTCTGCTCTAGTTATATTCATCGGAACAATTTTCCCACTAATTTATGAAACACTTTATGACAGGCAAATAACAATTGGTAGATCTTATTACGATATTCTGGTTGGACCTCTTTTAGTCATATTGTTAGGGCTTATGATTTTTTCAAACAAGTTGACTATAAAAAATTTAAATATCAATAAATGGTTTAAAGAAAATATGATTTTAATAAATAGCTCATTAGCAATAAGTATTCTTACTCTGCTTACATTTGATAATTCATATATTTTGGTTGTTACTGTAGCAGTGTCATTTATTTTAATTCTTATAACTGTTAATAACTTATTTAAAAACTTCAGAAAATCAAAAATCAATAAGACATACTGGACAGGCCAAATAGCACATCTAGGTATAGCTATTTTTGCTTTTGGAATAATTTTGAATGTAAGTCAGAGTTACTCAACTGAAAAAGAAATCAATTCATTTGAAGAATTTAGCTTTAACGATCAAACTTACTTTGTTTATGACTCAATTGAAGAAAGTTTTCCTGAAAAAAATGTAATAAAACTTCCTATTTCAAATCAAAATACTACTAAATTTACTTCTTTAAATATATTTAATAATTCTTCTCAACAAGCAATAAGCTCACCTGCAGTATTTAGAACTTTTATAAATGATGTATACATAACTGTAAAATTTATCGATGAAAATAGTTATAAGCTTATCGTCAGAAATAATTATGGAATTTTTATAATGTGGATAGGATTGTTTGTTTCAAGTATTTCATTTGTACCAAGATTAAGTAAAAATGAAAAATAGGTATTTAACTCTTTTGCTTTTAGTTTTGCTATTCATATTACCTAGTTTATTTCCAGATAGTGAATCTAGATATGAACAATGGAGTAAATCACTGCTATGCCCAGTTTGTCAAGGTGAAACTATTTATGATTCTCCGTCCGAATATGCAGACGATATGGGTGCTATCTTGCTTGAACAGATTAACGAAGGCTTAACTGATGATCAAATATATACATTTTGGGTATCAAGATATGGTGAAAGAATTATTACCAACCCAATAAATCGTAATTTAGAAATACTGTTTATTCCATTGACATTAGTTTTTGGGTTTGTTTTATTGTTTGTTAGGAAATTGTATGTTAAAAAATAAATGGCTATATGCGGGTCTTTTCATATTTCTATTTCCATTCTTTCTTTTAATAAATTTAAATGACAACGCCTCAGAAATTGCTAATCAAAACACTAATTTGGAAGATGTATCAAATGCTGAAATGGAGAAAGTTATAGAATTAAATCCAGATATATTTCCAATGAGAATTGCACTTGCTAACCGCTATTTCGAAGAATTTAATTACTCAAGTGCTCTTCCCCACTTCATGCACGTTGCACAAAATTCAGAAGATTTAGAGTTAAAAAGTCTTGCTTTAGCTCAAATAGGATGGATGGTTCATGATTCAGGTGACACCATAACTTCACTTAATTATATTGAAGAAGCTTTAGCTATTTCTCCTGAATCCTTACTAGCAAAAACTTATCTTGGAATTATTCTTATTCAACAAGAGGAAACCAGAGAAGAGGGGTATGAAATATTAACATTCCTAAAGACCGATCCTACTTTATCTAATGAAGATCTAGAGATTATTCAAGAAATATTGTCGATATATGAAAATTAAACTTTTAATTGTTTTATTAATGTTTTCATTTTGTAGCTCAGATGTTGTTGACGAAGGAATATTTATTGATCCAGTAGATTTGAAAAATTTAAAAATATTGGAGACAAATGAGAATATTGATTTATCTAATAATAATTTTTTAATTATAAACTACTGGGCATCCTGGTGTTTAGAGTGCATAGAGGAACATCCTTATCTTATTGAATTGTCAAAAACCAAAGGATTTGAAAATTCTGTAGTTATGCTTTCTTTTCAAGACAGTAGAGAGAATGCTCTCAAATTTATAAATGAATATGGCGTTGGCAATATTCAGTATGTAGTTGATCAAAATAGTAAAATCGCAATATACTCGGGTGTCTTTGGAGTGCCCGAAACACATATTGTAAAAAATGGAGAAGTAATAAAAAAATATATTGGTCCAATATCAATAAATGATTTTCAAGAAATAATAAATAATTATTCACATCTAACCAATTAAGAATTATTATTACTTCTGTGAAATGGATAATCGCGATTTATCGAGGAAAGTCCGGACTCCACAGAGTAATAGAGCTGGGTAACTCCCAGGCAAGTAATTGACGGAAAGTGCAACAGAAAACAAACCGCTTATCTGTGATAAGTAAGGGTGAAAAGGTGGTGTAAGAGACCACCAGTTGTTTAAGTGATTAAACAAGCTTGTAAACCCCTCTAGGAGCAATACTAAGAAGCAATTAGCTGACTCGGCAAATAATTGCGGGTAAGTAGCTAGATATATTTGGTAACAAATATACAAGATGGATGATTATCGTATGTGCAAACATATACAGAATCCGGCTTATAGTTTCACAAAAACATGAGTGCCCCTACGGGGGCACTCACCTAAAAATAGTCTTTAGCTAATATATGTAAATGACAAAATTTTCTTACTTTCTAGGGTCTGAACAATGGCAACCTGAAGATTTAATAAAGCATGCTGAGATTGCAAGAGAATCAGGCTTTGATATGTTGACTATTTCGGAACACTTTCATCCCTGGGTTGATGATTATTCAGCTTCTAACTTTACATGGACAACTCTAGGTGCACTCGCTAACAAGCTTCCTGAATTAGATCTTGGCACTGGAGTCACTACCCCACTTTGGAGAATTCATCCAGGTGTAATAGCTCAAGCTGCTGCAACAGTTGACAGACTTTCACCCTCTACATTTCATTTAGGTGTAGGTACGGGTGAGAACATTAATGAAGGACCATTAGGTTATGATTTTCCAAAATACGAAGAAAGAAAAAATAGACTTATAGAAGCATTAACTATCATAAGAAGATTGCTTAATGGAGAAAAATTAGATTTTAACGGAGAATACTACACAACAGAAAAGGCAAAATTATATTCCCCTCCAACTGGAAATATCCCAATATGGTTAGCAGCTGGTGGTCCCAAATCTGCACAAGTAGCTGCTGAATATGCTGATGGACTCATGATAAGTGTTAAAGACCCTAAAGACTCATATGAAAGAGTAATAGATCCTGCAAAGCAGAAATCCAAAGAATTAAAAAAGGAAAATTTATCAATTCATACTTATAGGTGGACTATGTTTGCTGATAATGATGATGACGCTTGGACAGCACTTCGATCATGGAGGGGCTTAAGAGCACCGAGTAGGCTTCAGCAGCTTGATCCTGAGGCATTGAGAGTTGAGGCAGACAGTTTTCCAAAAGAAGAAATTATGGGTAAATTTTCAAAAGCTTCAACTATCGATGATTTAGTTGATATTTATAGTCCACTAGTTAATGAATTTGATTCTGATATAGTTACAATTCAAATTTCTTCCATTAATCAAGAAGAAACAATCAAACTACTTGGTAAAGAGCTTTTGCCTAAATTGCGAAATTAAGTGATTAAATATTTTCTGATTGGTTCAATTGGAGGATTGCTTTCTGGAATATTAGGCATAGGTGGAGGGGTTGTTTTTGTACCTCTTTTAACCTATTTAACAAAAACTGATTTTAAAACTAATACCGGTGTTTCCTCTTTAGCCGTTGTTTTTGTTGCAACAGGAAGTAGCATTACATACATTTTTAATGATTTTTCAAGCGGAACAAATTTAGTATTTGAAATTTTAATAATAATTATTGGTGGAATAATTGGAGGATATTTTGGCAGTAAACTAACTGCAAAAATAAACACTCAATTACTTAAAAAATTATTTTCTATTTTACTGATAGCATCTGCATACAGAATAATTTTTTCAACAACTGTCACCGCAACTTATGAGGACAATATAATCTTATATTTTTTTATTGGTTTTGTTTCTGGGGTCGGATCTGGTCTTTTAGGTATTGGTGGAGGAATAATTAGAATACCAATGTTAATTTTTTTCGGTGGGTTTGAACAAATTATTGCACAAGGGATTTCACTGTTGACAACAATTCCTACTGCCCTTACTGCTGCTGCAACTAAGATTCGTAAAGAAAATAATTTACTTAAAATTGGTTTAATAGTTGGAATATTTGGTGTATTAGGTTCAGTAATTGGAGGTAGTTTAGCTTTTAGTATTATTCCTCGTGATACATTGAGTATAAGTTTTGGAATATTCCTAACTTTAGTTTCTATAAATATGTTTATTTCTAATAAGTAAACTTACCGGTATTTATAAATTCTTTTAATATTTGAATATTTCTAAATTTAAAAAATAAATACAAAATCCCTATTCCCCCAAGTATTGTTTTGTAATTTTCCGCTAATGAAAATATATCTTCTGAATTTTGAAATAGTGGATAAAGAATTATGCTTTGGTTTAACCATGTAAAGCTAAGTACTAAATAGAAAAAGGAACCTATTGAGAATAATAGAGAATTTGCTCTAAATAAACTTCCCCTCTTTGTGGCAATCATAAAAATAAAAAATAAACTCACCGTGAAAAATATGCTGTGCCCTATGTATTCATTTTGATTTGTAAGTCCAAAAAAATATAAAATTGAGTCAAATATAACGGGGAATAAACTACCAAAGATAATAAATCTTAAGTCAGCATTTTTATCTTTAAATATATAAAGAAAAAGATATATTGATAGACCGCTAGTCCAAAATAAAATCATGAATCTAAAGCAATATTAGCAAGTTCATCTGCTCGTTTATTTTGCTCTCTAGGTACATGGTGAATTTCTAAATTATCAATTTTTTCTATTAAATCAGTACATAGATTGTATAAATCTTTTAAATTTTGTGATTTAACTTTATACTTTCCATTTACCTGCTGTACAACAAGTAAAGAATCTAAATAAATCTGTACGTCTTTTAAATTATTTTTGTCACAATAATCTAAAGCTGTTCTTAAACCTTCATACTCAGCAACATTATTTGTGGCTACACCAATCTTCTTTGCAATAGTATCAACTTCTTGTTCATCATTTTGAATTGAGACACCTATAGACGCTTCTCCCGGATTAGATCTCGAAGCACCATCACAATATATTTTGTACATTAAATTACAACTCCCATGCAATATGGACATTGTTGAAAACTAGAGTTCATAATTTCATACATTTCATTAGAAGTAAGATCAACCCCACAGCAACCACATTGATTTTCTCTTTTGTAAGCAGCTATAACTTCAACACCTTTTGATTTTAAATCATCATACAAGTCGATTATTTCTTTAGGAAAGCTATTTAGTAATAATTTTTTTTCATCTTCGTATTTTCCAATTTTTAGATCAATGTCTCTCCATTCGTTTTGAAGTGTTTTAGATAAACTTAAGAGTGTGGGTTTTAAACTCTCAAATGATTGATCTATTTTATTAATTCTCTCTAACTCATCAAAATTTTCTTCATTTAGTTCATTTAAAGATTTTTCATAATCTAACAAATTTTTTTCAAAATTTTGTTTTTGTAAATTGTAATTTTGTAATTCAGATGCATCTAAATTTGTGTTTAATTTTTCATTTATTGTATCAATTTTTAACTGTGATTCTGAAATGCTTTTTTCTATATGATTCTTTGCATCAAAATACAGTTGCAATTCATTTTCAATACTTTGTTTATCGCTTTGTAACTTTTTGAATTCTATCTCATGAGTTTTAAGCTCTTTTACTGTTGTCCCTTCTGATTTTTCAGATATTAACTTAAATATTTCATTATCTAATTCTTGTAATTCAATTAAGTTACTTAATAGAAATGGCTCATTCATAAAAATCTTTATACAAATACTCTAATTCTTGATTTAAAACTTTATTTAAATTTTCAACAAACTTTTTCATTCCTGGAATTTCAGTTGTTATATGCCCAACTTGAAGTAATCCAATGTTTGCATCGTCTGCTTTTAACAGATATCTGTGTGAGATATCTCCAGTAACAAACACATCTACTTCTTCTAAAATCTCATCAATAAATTGTGTACCTGATCCTGGGAGGATTGCTATTTTATTTATTTCCTTGAGATTATCAAAATATTCATTTGTCCTAATAGAGTTTGTATTTAATTTGTACTCAACAAGTTTCTTGAATTCATCATTTGACATACCTTTAATTTCTCCAATGCGTCCAGCACCAAAATT